>Ga0196970_1000045_pt1 | contig 209622 bp, 187 predicted proteins | sample S1v_513CmetaG_FD_148672 | JGI IMG/M metagenome (GOLD analysis project Ga0196970, IMG submission 148672) | Soil microbial communities from Anza Borrego desert, Southern California, United States - S1+v_5-13C | ecosystem: Environmental > Terrestrial > Soil > Desert | place: USA: California... | reverse complement strand
CCGCCTTCTCCTGCCAGCTCTTGACCAGCACCTCCACCATGCGCAGCCGCTCGGTCTGGATCGAGTCCCCGGCGGCGGCGGCCGATAGCTGGCTGAGTAGCTCGTCCAACTGGACCTGTCCTGCGGTATAGGGCTGAAGCATCTCCTCATTACCGGTCAAGAGGTAGCCGCGCAAGGCGGAGGTCATTTCGGCGAAGGTTCCGGCTGCACGCTCCATCATAATCACGTTCTGGCGGCTCTGCTCCGCCCGCTGCTGGAGGGTGCTGAGCTGGGTGAAGGTGTAGGAGAGGAGGGCCCCCAGTCCTACGAGCAGGGAGAGCAGGAAGACGACCAGGCCAAGAACCCGGACCCGGAGGCCTGTGTCCCAGCGGTAGGCGGGGCGCTTCATGCCAGCACCTCCCGCACGGTCTGGATCAGTTTGTCAAGGGCAAAGGGCTTGACCAGATAGGCGGCAGCACCGGCTGTCATGCCGGCCTGTACATCGCCCGTCTGAGCCCGCGCTGTCATGAGGATCACCGGGAGGTGCTTCAGGGTCGGATCTGCTTTGATCGCCGTCAGGCACTGGAGACCATCCATTCCGGGCATCATCCAATCGATCAGGATAAGGTCAGGACGGACCTCTCGTGCCTTCTCCAGGGCTGACTGCCCATCGTGTACCACGCTGACGACAAAGCCGTGAAAGCGGAGTTGGAACTCCACTAGCCTGGCGATATCCAGGTCATCGTCAGCGACCAGAATGTGCGGCATGATTGATCCCTCCATGGGCCCGTCTTCAGTTACCTTATAAGTGTACCAGCACGGAGGCATAACATGGGGCTATGTTTCGGACTACTCTCTAGACAGTAGGACTATACACGATAGGCGAATAGGTGATCGAAAGATCCTTGAACGGCTCCGGCAATTCTCGTTATACTTAGGAAGCAATTGGTGAGGAGGGATCGCGTGGGCGTTCGTGGCGGGGTTCGGTCGGTCAGCCTGATTGCTGGTTTCCTGCTCCTGGGCATCTCCGGGATTGCCGCTGCAGCGCCGACCTTCTACCACATGCCCGCCCCGGTTGGCCTGACGGCGGTCGGGCTCGAGGAGAGTATCGAGCTCCGGTGGCAGTATGGTGCCCCCGGACAGTATGCCAACCTGAAGCACTTTGCGATCTACCGGTCGACAGATCGAGGTCGCACCTTCTGCCGACAGGCGACCGTCGAACGGGATAACCCCAGCGACGAGTTGCAGTGGGTAGACGAAGAAGCGCCGGACGGCTGGTCGATCTACTACATTCGGGCTGTCTCGCAGACCGATGAGATAACCGCCCGCAGCAATACGGCGGCAGCCTTCCCGCAGGAGGGCGCTGACGGCGCCAGCGCCTGCCCCGCTGAGACAACTGACAGGTCGTAGGGTGTTGGGTTCAGTATCTACGCTGCAGACAAGAAAGGCTGTAGGGGTTTCCCCTACAGCCTCTCCCTTTTCTTGGTGCCGAAGGCGGGACTCGAACCCGCACGGGATCTCTCCCACTCGATTTTGAGTCGAGCGCGTCTGCCATTCCACCACTTCGGCGTCAGTGCTTGATCATGATAGCATAACCGTTCGCGGCTGACAAGGCCATGCCGAATGGTTCCAGAGAGCAGCTGGTGTAGGATTTCGCTGCAGGTTTGCCGAAACATCAGAAAGACACGCATGGAGAAGTATTGGCAGCCATAGGATCAGGTCGGCTGGTCGATCAGTCTTTACGTAACGGTCAATATGGTTTACAATATGCCAGCATCTCGAAACAAAGTCGCGCAAAAAAGCTGACGTCAAGTTGGAACAATGTGCCCCCCTCATCCGTCTGCAACATTGCCCCGCAAGTGGGGGAGGAGTGAACCAGGTGTCCAAATCCCTCGACGAACTACTCGTAGAGAGGGCGAAGAGGGGAGACGTTGAGGCCTTCGAACAGTTGATCGGTCAGCATCAAAAGACGGTGTATAACATCGCCTACCGCCTGACCGGCAACCACGAAGACGCCTCCGATGTCGCCCAAGAAGCCTTTATTCGGGCCTACAGTTCGTTGGCCGAGTTTCGCGGCGACTCCTCCTTCGCCACATGGCTGTACCGCATTGTGAACAACGCCTGCCTTGACGAACTCCGGAAGCGGAAGCGGCAGCGGCTAACCTACATCGACGAGTCGGTCACCATGGACGACGGCGAGATGAGCCGCCAGATCGCAGACACCGCAGACGGCCCCGAGCAGGCGCTGGAACGAGTCGAGATCCAACGAGCCGTCCAGGAGTCGATCAGCACCCTGGACGACGAATATCGGGTCGTTCTCGTCATGCGGGACATTCAGGGGTATTCTTACAACGAGATCGCTGAATCGCTGGGGATCAATCTCGGAACCGTCAAATCCCGGCTGAACCGGGCCAGAAATGCTCTCAAAGAAAAGTTTGGGAGTCTGGAACTTTTGGCGCCGAGAGTCGTCTACAGCGGTAGGAGGGGAAAGGCTCATGAACTGTGACGGAGTGCGCGGACTACTATCCGCCTATGTTGATGGCGAACTTTCCGCAGGGGAGCTGTTGAGAGTCGAGCAGCATCTCCGGCGTTGCCATTGGTGCGCGGATGAAGTCGATGCGCTCCGCCAGACGATCGCGCTCGTCGCCTCCCTGCAGGAGGTCGAGGTGCCTGCAGCTTTTCATGCGCAACTGCATAGTCGCTTGGTGGCCCTTGGGCCGCCTGTTCAGGCGGGTCGCACCGCCGTGGCGATCGGGCGCAACAGCCGGCCGAACTATCGGCGCTGGGCCGCTCCTGCCGCGGCTGCGGCCGCTTTGGTTATCGGCCTGTCCAGCTACAATATTCTCGGCGCCCGGAGCAGTCGGCCCGAAAACCCAGCGCAGTTGCCCGTCGTGACAAATGGAACCCCCGAGGCTTCCTCACAACAGGTTACGGTGAATCTCGCGGGGACGGGGCAGCAGCCGGAAGACAAGAATACAGTAGGTGGCAGCACCTCGGGTGATGCCCCTACCTCTGAGAAGCCTTCGAGCGACAACCCGGTGATCCCGCCGCCTGCGGCGCAGGGGCCGGGGCCGGTGACCAACACGGACACGGCGCCCAAGACCGAGGTCCGGCCTGTGAGCAACCCCAACCCCGGCGCGGCCCATGTTGCCACCACGCTGGTGAATGGGTTGGCTGACCCCAGCACCCTTCCGCCCCAGCAGCATGTAAGCGCCGTGGTCGTGGCTTCTGCCATCGATCCCGACGCTCTGGTCAAGGCGTTCCAGGAGCGCTTCCCTGGATCAACCGTCAACCAGGCGGGCACGACTATCCAGGTACGAGCCACCCTGCCCGTCGCCGAGCTAGAGGGCGCAGTCCGCTTCGTTGAGGAGCTGACCGGCTCGATCGCGACGCTGGGATCCGCCGAACTGAACACCCAGCTAGCCGCTCTCTACCAGAGCCTCCAGCAGCTTGATCGTGATAAGCAGGTGCAAGAGGCGGAGTTGGCGAACTTGACTGACGAGACCGAGAAGGCAGCGGCGAAGCAGTTCCTGACCGAGTTGAGCCAGAGTGCTGAGCAGCTCCGCCAGGAGTACAAGCGGCTGCAGGATATGGCCTCCACCGCGACGATCTCGGTCACCCTGAAGCCTTCCCAGGCTCAGTAGGAGTTGACGTTCAGCAGTGAAGCCGCAACAGTTCGCCGTCCTGGCTGGCACGCTTCTGGTCGTGGCGCTGATCCTGCTCTTCGCAGGGCGCACCTCACCGGAGGAGGGCCAGGCGGCTGATACCCCCCCACGCCTGATCACGGCGCTGGGTGAGGGTGAGATCCAAGTGAAGCCGGAGCAGGTGAGCCTGACCTTCGGTGTGACAAGCTGGACGCAAGGGGCTTCTGCCGTAGAGGTGGAGGCCCTCAATGTCGCGTCTGTGAACCGTTTGCGGGAGACGTTGATCAGCACGGGCCTTACCGAAGCACAGGTCGAAACCGGTCAGATCCTGGTCACGCCTCTCACCCGGCAGGACTATGCGGGCAAGACCTACCTGGCTGGTTTCACCGCGGAGAACTGGGTGCGAGTGACGGTGCCGCCCGGCCCTCGGGTCGATACCCTGACCGCTGCAGGGCTGGCCAACGGGGCCACCTCGCTGGCAGACACGACCTACCGGGCGCTGGACCTGGGCGAGGCAAGGCAACAGGCCCTGACCGCCGCCGTCGCCAGTGCGACCCGGCAGGCAGAGGCGATTGCAGCCGCTCAGGACCGATCGCTGGGTGAGTTGGTCTCGGTGGAGGTACTGGCGGAGGAGAGGGCGGACGAGGCGGCGGTGCCAGGCGACCTGCGAGTCCGGCTCCAGGTCCGGGTGACCTATCGCTTCTAGGTCTGAAAGTCAGGTCGGGGCCGTTTCGGCCCCGATTTCTTCATTCCCGGGACGGAGGACTTGTGCAAGCGGGTCTTGAAATAAGTTGGAAGATCAGAGGCCAAGCTACACAGGTGGTAACAGAGAGGTGAACCGCGTGTCTTCCAAGCAGAAGTTGGTCCTCCTCGACGGGAACAGCCTTGCCAACCGGGCCTTCTACGCCCTCCGGCTCTTCTCCACGAGCGACGGAATCTTCACCAACGCCGTTTATGGATTCCTGACCATGCTCTACAAGCTGATCGAGGAGGAGAAGCCGGATTATCTGGCCGTCGCCTTCGACAAGGGCAAGGTCACCTTCCGACATGCCGATTATGCCGAATACAAGGGGACCCGAAAGGCGGCCCCAGACGAGTTTCGACCGCAGTTGGACCTGCTCCGGGAGGTCCTGACCGCCCTGAATATCCCCTGGTTCCGGATCGACAATTTCGAGGCGGATGATATCATAGGCACGCTCTCGGCCAAGGCGACGGAGGCCGGGCTGTCGACGCTGATTGTCACCGGCGACCGCGATGCTCTTCAGCTGGTCAACGATCAGGTGACGGTCATGATGACCAAGAAGGGGATCAGCGAGACGGTCCGCTACGACCCGGCGCAGTTGCGGGAGGAGCTGGGACTCACCCCCCCGCAGATTATCGAGCTAAAAGCGCTCATGGGCGACACCTCTGACAATATCCCAGGGGTGCCGGGTGTCGGCGAAAAGACCGCGCTGAAGCTCCTCAGCGACTACGGCACGGTTGAGAACCTCTATTCCCATGTCGACCAGATCAAGGGCGCCCTGCAGGCAAAGCTGAAGGAGAACCAGGAGCTGGCATACCTCTCCCGGAAGCTGGCCACGATCTCCCTGGAAGCGCCCGTGGAGCTGAAGCCGGAGGAGCTGAAACTCCACGAGCCGAACTACGCCGAAGCGACCGCCCTCTTCAAGAAGCTGGAGTTCAAATCGCTGCTGCCCAAGGTGACCCCGAAGGAGGGGACCGCCGAGGCGGCGGAGGTGGCGGAGCAGGCCGAGGCGGTGGCGGTCAGCGTGGTCCAGGCCCGGCGGATCGAGGCAAGGGGCGAGGTTGCGGTCGAGGCCGGGGCCACGCTGCCCCTCCTCGCCCAGATGACCGTTCCCGCCTCCAACCCAGGCTGCCCGCGGCCTGTGGCGGTGGTGGCCGGAGCCGAGCCCGCCTGGATCACCGGCGAGGCGCTGAGCGACCTCGGTCCGGCCATGGAGCGGGCGGGTGACCTCTACGGACACGACCTGAAGCCGCTCTACAACTGGGCGTACGCCCAGGGCTTCAAGCCCCGCCCCGCCGGGTTCGATGCCGCCCTCGCCGCATACCTGCTGGACCCGGGCCGCAACACCTACGACCTGGGCGACCTGGCTCGGCAGCACGGGCTGGGCGAGCTCCCCGCTGGCGACCTGCCCGACGCCTGGGCCACCCGGGCCTCGATCCTGCCTGCCCTGCGTGAGCGCATGGAGGCGGCGCTTGAGCAGCAGGGGCTGACCCGCCTCTTCCGCGAGGTGGAGATGCCGCTCATGCCGATCCTCGCCGAAATGGAGGCGTTCGGGGTCGGCATCAACCAGGGTACGCTGGCCGAGATGTCCATAGACCTGGACCGGCGGATTTCACAACTGACCAGCGAGATCTACGAGCTGGCGGGCACCCAGTTTAACATTGGCAGCCCGAAGCAGCTTGGAGAACTCCTTTTTGAGAAGCTGAAGCTCCCCTCCGGCAAGAAGACCAAGACCGGCGGCTACTCCACCGACGCCGAGGTGCTGGAGGAGCTGGCGGCGGAGTACCCGATTGCCGAGCGGATCCTGGACTATCGGACCCTGACCAAGCTGAAGGGGACCTATGTGGATGCCCTGGGCCAGCTGATCGCCCGCGATGGGCGGATCCACACCACCTTCGGTCAGACCGTGGCCGAGACCGGACGGCTCTCCTCCAAGGATCCGAACCTGCAGAATATCCCGATCCGCATTGAGGAGGGGCGGCGGATCCGCAGGGCCTTCGTGCCGGCGCCAGGCCATATCCTCCTCGCTGCCGACTACTCGCAGATCGAGCTGCGGGTCGTGGCCCACTACTCCGGCGACCCCGCCCTGAAGGAGGCCTTCGAGCACGACCAGGATATCCACACCCGCACGGCGGCCGTCGTCTGGGGCGTGGATATGGACCAGGTCACATCCGACATGCGGCGCAAGGCGAAGGCGGTCAACTTTGGCCTGATCTACGGCCAGACCGACTTCGGGCTCGCCCGAGCCGTGGGCATGAGCCGGGCCGAGGCGAAGAGCTTTATTGAGACCTACTTCGAGAAGTTCGCCGGGGTCAAGCGCTATATGGAGGAGAAGAAGGCCGAGGCCAAGGAGAAGGGGTACGTCACCACGCTCGACGGCCGCAAGCGGCTCCTCCCCGAGATCAACCACCGGATCTTCACGATCCGCCAGAATGCGGAGCGCATGGCGATCAACACCCCGATTCAGGGCACCGCCGCCGACATGATGAAGCGGGCGATGATCAAGGTGCGAGCCGCCCTGGCCGACTCCGGCCTCTCCGCCCGGATGATCCTCCAGGTGCACGACGAACTGGTCTTTGAGTGCACCCCGGCGGAGCGGGATGCCCTGGCCCGCCTCGTCAAGCGGGAGATGGAGAGCGCCATGGCGCTCGACGTGCCGCTGAAGGTCGAGGTGAAGGCCGGGCCCGACTGGTACTCTGTGCAGAAGCTTGAGGTGTAAGCCGCCATGCCCGAGTTGCCCGAAGTAGAGACTGTTCGCCGCACGCTAGAGCCCAGACTGCTCGGCCGCCAGATCCTGGCGATCGAAGTGAAGACCCGCCGTCAGGTCTACTATCCGGACGTGGAGACGTTCAAGGCCGAGCTGGAGGGAGCGAGCTTTACCGCCATCGACCGGAGGGGCAAGTACCTGCTCCTCCGGCTGGGGCCGCTGACCCTGGTCTGCCACCTCCGCATGAGCGGGCACCTCTATGTCTGCGATCCCGCCCGCCCCCGCGACAAGCACCTGCACGTCGTCTTCCAGTTGGAGAACGGCACAGAGTTGCGCTACGAGGACCAGCGAAAGTTTGGCGGCTTCCACCTGCTCGGCCCGAACGGCGAGGGAACACCCCCCGGCCTGGCGGCCCTCGGCCCCGAGCCCCTCTCGGCGGAGTTTACGCCAGAAGTGCTGGCGGCTGGCCTTGCCGGCCGCCGCACCTCGATCAAGGCCGCCCTGCTGAACCAGGCGCTGGTCGCGGGTCTTGGCAACATTTATGTGGATGAGTCGCTCTTCTGTGCCCGTATCCACCCGGAGCGGCAGGCCGCCTCCCTCTCCCGGGAGGAGACTGAACGGCTCTACCACTGCATACGCTCCGTCCTGGAACGCGCCGTGGCGAAGCGGGGGACCACCTTCTCCCTCTACTTCGATGGCGAGGGCGCAGCCGGCGATATGTACGATGAGTTACAGGTCTTTGACCGGGCGGGGGAGCCATGCCCGGTCTGCGGGACCGTGATTGTCAAGCTGGCGGTCGCCCAGCGTGGCACCCATGTCTGCCCGGTCTGCCAGCCTGCCCCAGCGGGGGCGAGGCTCCAGGCTCGCCGGGCCCGGCCTGGTCGGCGCGGGGAGAGCGTGGCGGTGGCGGCCGAACCGCCCAAGCCCTATACAAAACGTAAGCAGAAAGGTGATTAAGGCGCATGCATCATATGATCTTTGAGTTTCCCTCCGAGAAGGAGTTGCGGGATACCGTCCATAAGCTCTGGGAGACCCACGGCGTATCCGGGGAGATGCAGATCCGCCCCCTGAAGGATGGCAAGTGGCGAATGGAGGTATACTCCGAGAAGGAACTGCGGGACTCCACCCTGGAGAAGTTCGCGGCCTTCATGATTGAGGCTGAGTAAGCGCCATGCGGATTATTGGACTGACGGGATCGATCGCCAGCGGCAAGTCTACCGTGACCCGCATGCTCCGGGAGTTGGGCGCCCCGGTGATCGATGCCGACGCAATCGTCCATGCGCTCCAGCAACCGGGGACCCCCGTCACCCACGCCATTGCCCAGGCGTTCGGCCCCGAGGTGCTGGGGCCCGACGGCTCGCTCAACCGGCCGGCCCTGGGGCGAATCGTGTTCAGCGACCCGGAACGCCGCAAGGTGTTGGAGGGGATCGTCCACCCGGCTGTGCGGCATCAGATCTGGCGCGAGGTGGATGAGTACCGAGCCGAGGGGCGTCCCGCGGTGATTCTGGACATCCCCCTGCTCTTCGAGAGCGGCTGGGCCAACCAGGTGGATGAGGTCTGGGTTGTCTACGTAGACCCGCCGACTCAACGAGTGCGGCTGATTGAACGCGACGGCCTCGCCCCAGAGGACGCCGACCGGCGCATTGCCTCACAGCTTGACCTCCAGGCCAAGGTAGAGCTGGCCAATCGAGTGATCAACAACAGCGGTGCCCTGGAGGACACCCGGCGGCAGGTGGAGGCGGCCTGGAGCATCGCCACCAGCGCTGGCGGGCCAGAGCTCGCACCAAAGGAGACGGAGGCGTGAAACGTCGCCGCGCACTGACCGGCGGGGTGGCGGGGGTGTTCCTGCTGGCGGTTGCCGCCCTGGTGGGCGGGCCATGGGTTCTCACCCGCCTCTATCCCCTGGAGTACCGTGAGATTCTCTTCCTGCGCGCCGCCGAGCGCGGCCTGGACCCCTACCTGGTGGCCGCCGTGATCCGGGCAGAATCCCGGTTCCGGCCCCGGGCGATATCGGCCCAGGGAGCCCGCGGGCTCATGCAGATCATGCCAGAGACCGGCAAATGGGTTGCCGAGCAGATGGAGATCCCCTTCGACCCGGAACTGCTCTATGATCCCGACTACAACATTCGGTTGGGCTGCTGGTATCTATCAAATTTACTGAACGAATTCGACGGGAACCGCGTCTTAGCATTAGCGGCCTATAATGGCGGGCGCAACAACGTGAAGCAGTGGCTGGCCGAGGAGCGCTGGACGGGTGAGGCGCACACACTGGAGCAGATCCCGTTTGGCGAGACCCGCCACTACGTGGCGGTCGTGCTGAGAGACCACAAGCGATACCAGTGGCTCTACGAGAAGCGATAGGAGCGAGGGGGGAGGGAGCCACATGCACAACTACGAGGACGAACTGGCTCGGCGGAGGGCAAATCGGCGGGGCAAGGAAGGGGAACCGGAGTTGGATCGGGCAGAGGAGGAGGAGACTCCCACACTGAGTTGGTCCGACACCTTCGCCATGGTGATCGCAGCCTACCAGGTGCTCATGCCCATGCTTCTGGCCATGGCCGGTGTCATGGTCGCCGCCTTCTTCTTATTCAGATTTCTCTTCTCATAACCCCCTTCTACATGGTACAATAGGAAATAAGAGGATGACACGAGCAGGGCGCAGCCCTGCTCGTTCTGTTCGACTCAAGAGCTTAGGCGACCGGAGTTTCGAGGTGGGCGTATGCTGGAGTACCGAATGACAGCAGCCCCCTCTCAGGCACTCTAAGCAAGAGTTTGAACGCCGAGGTGATGCAGAATGCTCTGGTTGAGCGGTCGGGAGAATGGGCACCGCCAGGGCGAGTTGACGGCCCGTGACGGGGTGATCATCCCTTACCGGGAGTGGTGGCAGAAGGGTGCGAAGGCGGTGATCCTCTATCTGCATGGACAGGGCGACCACAGCGGGCCGTTCACCGCCATGGGCGACCTGCTGCATGAGCGCGGCTTCAACATTTACGCCCACGATCACCGGGGGTTCGGCCTCTCCCAGGAGCCCCGCGGTGACATTCCCGACTACGAGTTCTTCATTCGCGACGTCATGGATGTCATGGCGCATGCCGCCGAGCAGAACCCCGGGATCCCACTCTTCTTGCTCGGGCTCTCCATGGGCGGCCATCTCGCCCTGCGCTCCGCCTACCGAGCAGGGCAGCGGCTCCGTGGGGTGATCGCCCTCTCACCTGGCTTCAAGCTGCGCAACTCGCCCCCCTGGCGGCAGGTGATCCGCGGGGTGGCATCGGCCCTGCTCACCCCGACCCGGTACGTGCCGATCATGGGGGAGCCGGTACAGACGACCCGGAATACCCTCCACCTGCAGCGGGCCTCGGAAGATGAGCACTGGGTGACACGGTTCACCGGGCGCTTCCTCCTGGGGGCGGTTCGCTCGATTCGCAAGGCGAAACGGGAGGTGAGCCGGCTTCAGGTGCCCGCCCTGATCATGCAGGCCGGGGAGGACTACCTGATCTGTCCGGAGGAGAGCCGCCGTTTCTTCGAGCGGATTCCCCACCCGGACAAGGAGTTCCGTCTGCTGACGGGGCTCTGCCACAACCTTGTCGCCGAGCCAGAGATGCCAGCCATTGCCGGGCACGTAGCCTCCTGGGTGGAGGCCCGAGCCACACAGCCCCCGTTCCACCTGGCCTAGACGCCCCTTGACATTCCGCCCCGATCAGAGTAAGATGAGTGCTGTCTCCCAGACAGCTTGTCGGAGTGGCGGAATTGGCAGACGCGTACGTTTGAGGGGCGTATGGGCAACCGTGCGGGTTCAAGTCCCGCCTCCGACACCATAGGGAAACCGCTCGGGATCGCGATCCCGGGCGGTTTCTTTTTCGCGCACGAGGCGGTACCATCCACCTAACGTAGGGCGGTGGTACTATCCGTCCCTCCGTCTTTAGGACTTCCAGAGTATTGTGGACCATATTGGAAGGGCGTTACCTTTATGGTGGAGGGTGCATCATCTTGTGCCGAAAGGTGGTACCCAAATGAGCTTCCTTTCTCGTAACTGGCGTGGGCTTCTGTTCCTTGTTCTCGGCCTTGCTACGATCTTCAGCGCGCACTACTTCCTTGACTCTTGCGCCGACGCTGGCAAGTTTATCGAGGTGGGCGAGCGAAAGATCCACATGGGCTGCACCTGGACCGAGCGCGGCGTGATCGGCGTCGGCGGTCTGGTCGCCTTCATGGGACTGCTCATGCTCTTCGCCAAGGACGCCTGGCGTGGACTGAGCCTCGCTGTAGCCGGAGCCGGTGCCCTCATGATCCTGATCCCGACCTACCTGATCCCCGGTTGCTCCATGCCCGACATGCCCTGCAACCTGAGCCTGCAGCCTGGCTCGATGTTCCTGGGCGGGCTGGTGCTCGTGGCTGGTCTGATCGGGGCGGTCCAGTTCCGCCGACTTGACCAAGCGGAGGCAAGATAGCATGACCCAGCCAAAGGGTGTCCCGGGCCTCTGGCGACTCGCTGCCCTCAACCTGCTCCGCAATCCCGGTCGCAGCATTGCCGTGCTGCTCGGGGTGCTGCTGGTCGCCGGCACCGCCTTCGCTGGTGGTTTGATCACCCTCGGTGTCAACCATGCCGTGGATACCGGCCTCGCCCGCCTCGGGGCCGATCTCATGGTTGTGCCAAAGGGGTCCGTTGACTCCACACATACCGCACTAGTCATGGGTGAGCCCGTCACGTTTTATATGGATGGCGCCATTCTTAACCAGGTGGCCGCGATCCCTGGGGTGAAAGCCGCCTCTCCCCAGATCTATGTCGAAACCTTGGCATCGTCGGCCTGCTGCACGGGCCGGCTGATGCTGGTGGGCTACGACCCTGACAGCGACTTCACAGTGAAGCCCTGGCTTCGCAACGCGCTGAACCGGACGCTGGAGCCCGACGAGATCCTCGTGGGCAACCACATTCTTGGCGTGACCGGCGACCCGCTCAAGTTCTACGGCAGCACCTTCCGCATAGCCGCCCGGCTGGATCCAACCGGCATGGGCATTGACGAGACGGTCTTCCTCCCAGCGCCCGCAGTCTGGGAGATGGCCAAGCAGTCGGTCACCCTGGCGGAGAAGCCGCTGAGCATCCCTGACGGACATGTCTCGGCGATCCTCGTTGGCCTGAGCGATCCGGCCAAGGCACCCGAGATTGCCAGCCAGATCGAGTCCCAGATCAACGGTGTCTCCGTGCTGACCGCTGGGCAGATCACCCAGGGGGTCTCCGACGACCTGGATGGCCTGATGAGCTACCTGCTGCCGATCACAATCGGTGTCCTGCTTGTGGCGCTCGTGCTCTTCGTAATCCTCTTCGCCGCCATCGCTCACGAGCGGTCTCGCGAAATCGGGCTGTTGCGTGCCCTGGGTGCCACCTCCCGCCAGGCGATCTCCGCCCTGCTCATGGAGGCCGCCTTCATGGGTGCCCTGGGCGGACTAGCCGGGGTTCTGGCTGGTTACGCGGTGTATGGCATCTTCAAGACGGCGATCATGGTCTCCTATACGCTCCCCTTCCTCTACCCGAGCGCACCGCAGCAGATCGTCCTTGGTGTGGCCGTCGTGGCCCTGGCAGCCCTGGGCGGCGCCCTCGCCGCTGCCTATCCCGCCATGCGGCTGGCCCGCCTGGACCCGCACCACGCTATTCACGCACGCTAAGGACGGAGGGAGCGCATGATCGAGCTCGAGAGGGTCTCCAAGTTCTATCAGACCGGCGCCCAGCGCGTCGATGCCCTTACAGAGTTGACCGACCGGATTCAGAAGGGCGAGTTCCTCATGGTTACCGGCCGCTCTGGTGCCGGCAAGTCAACCTTCCTATCGCTGATTGGCGGTTTGATCCGCCCCGACACGGGCGCGGTCAAGGTGGACGGGAAGGACCTCTGGGCCATGTCCGATGCCGAACGCTCCCAGTTCCGCTCCCGCCACATGGGGTTTATCTTCCAGTTTGCCAGCCTGATCCCCACGCTCAGCGTGCTGGACAACGTCCTGCTCCCAAGCGCTTTCCTCCCCGCCGGGCAGGGCGGCGACCGGGCCAGGGCCACGAACCTGCTGGAGCGGGTCGGCTTGGGTGGCATGACCAACCGGTTGCCCTGGCAGCTCTCCGGCGGCCAGCAGAAGCGGGTCGCTGTGGCACGGGCGCTGCTTAACAGCCCGTCACTTCTCCTCGCCGACGAACCGACCGCCGACCTGGATGAGGAGACCGAGAAGGAGATCGTGACCCTCTTCCAGGAGTTGAATCGGGCGGGCACGACGATCGTCATGGTCACCCACAACACGGACTTGATCGATGCCGCTTCGCGCCATTTGGTCCTGACCGGGGGGCGTGTCACCCGTGTCTCGTAACGGACGAATCGGTCTCTCTACCCTGATCTGGGGCGGGCTGCGCCGCTCGCGCTGGCAAACAGCCGCCGGCCTTTTCGCCGGACTTGTAGCAGCGGGCGCCCTGGTGGCGGCTCTCAGCCTCCTCAGCGGCATGCAGGCCCTGCTCGACGCCGGTCTGGAGAGCCTGGGCGGTGAGATTGTGATCACCACCCAGGGTAACCACGATGCGGTTGAGAAGTGGCTTCAGTCCGGGAGCACCGACCCGATCCCCCCCGAGATTGATGTCAAGGCATGGCGACAGAAGCTGAAGGAGGGGAAGGTCCTCGGGGTGATCACCACCGAGGGGTACGACCTCTCCGCTGGCGGGCGGGGGAAGCTCTCCTTCCCCTCCGCTTCGATCCTGGTGGTGAAGCTCGAGTTCTGGGCTGCCCCCATGATGGCGATCAATGAGATCGCCCTCGCCATTCCCGAGGCCGAGATCGTCGTGGCTGAGCAGACTACCCGCCACGTCCTGCGGGACCTGCAGCCGCTGGTCCGCCACCTCTCCACCGCCTCGGGCGTCGCTCTGCTGGCGGGTGTCATGATCACCGGCTTGCTCGCCTCGATCCGTGTCGGCGAGCGGCGGGCCGAGCTGGGCATGTTGCGAGCGGTCGGCGCGACCCGGCGCTTCATGGTCAGCCTGACCCTGGCTGAGTCGTTGGCCCTGTCCGGCGTTGGGGCGCTGCTGGGCGTGCTCGTTGCCCTGGGTGGCATGGCCCTGCTGCCCATGTCCGGTGGGCTCTTCCGGTACCTGACAGCCCTGGATCTGTTGGGGCTGGCCGGGATCGCCGTCCTCGCTACCGCCCTGACCTCCACCCTGGCTGCGCTGGGTCCGGCCCTGCAGACCGCCCGACTCGATCCGTTGGATGCGGTCAGGCGGCACCGGTAGCTCACAAAACCACCCCCCGTCACCGCTTCGGATGACGGGGGGTGGTTTCATAGGCATAGTTTCCTATAGGCAAGGCAGTCTATTCTGACGACGATAGACCAAACTGAGCCATTGGGGTCATGGAAAGGGCGGGGCGGTCGTTTACAATGAAGGCGTAAGGAGGACCTCAACCGCTGCTCCCAGGACACGGTTCCGGTTTTCCGGGTCCAGCCTTCGCACCGGATCATGGCCCCGCAGACCCCCCAGACTCTTGACCCAGATTCCCGATCCGGCCCTGACCCGATCCAGCCCCTGACGCATCCGAGAGACGATCCTAGCCCCAGCCTCGGCCAGTTTCGTGCCGGGCAGATCCGCTACACCCTCCCAATCCCGCATCCAGGGACTGAGCCGAGCAGGTGATTCAGATTAGCGAACCCGATAGCAGTGAGGTCCTCCTTTAGACCACCCCGCAAGCAGCGCGGGGTGGTCTTTTTTGCGCCACGCTATCGCCAGTGCTGCTCCAGTTCGGACCAATCGGTCGCCGGGGGGGAGCAGGCGAAGTTCCGGCAGAGGTAGGCAGTGGGCTGCCCGCCAATCTGGGCCTTGCCCGCCCAGATTGGCGCATCGTCTCGGGGGTGGTCGATCCGGGTCAGGATCAGGTTCGGCTCGTACCGCCGCCCCAACCGCTCCAGCCAGGCCTCGGGGGCGTCCCCGACCAGCGTCACCTCCGTGGGACTGCTCAGGTAGAGGTCCAACGCCTGCAGCAGGGTGCCCATTCCACCCGGAATCCGCTCCATGTGCATGCGGTACCGCTTGAAGACCGCCTCGGCCACCGTCCGGAAGCGCTCTTCGCCGGTGAAGGGGAGGAGGCGCAGTAGGTTCAGGACTGTCACGCTGGAGCCGGCGGGGGTGGAGCTATCCAGGGCGTCCTTTGGCCGGTGAATCAGCGCCTCCCCGTCCGCCGGGGTCAGGAAGAAGCCTCCCGCACCATCGTAAAAGCGGTCCAGCGTCTCCCTGGTGTACCGGACCGCCAGGTTCAGGTACCGCTCTTCGAAAGTGGCCTCGTAGAGATCGATCAACGCGGCTGCGAAGTAGGCGTAGTCCTCCAGGTAGCCGGGAATCCCAGCCTTGCCGTCCTTGTAGCGGCGAAGCAGCCGTCCCGACTCATCGGTCAGCCGGTTGAGCACGAAGTCGGCCGCACCCCGGGCCACCCCGGTATAGGCGAACTGCCGGAGCACCCGCCCGGCTCTCGCCATGGCCGAGATCATGAGCCCGTTCCAGGCGGTCAGGATCTTCTCGTCCCGGACGGGTGGGATCCGCCGCTCCCGGTAGGCCAGCATCCGCTTCCGCCCCTCCGCCAGCATCGCCCGGACTTCATCTTCCGGGAGGTTGAAGGCTCGGGCCAGGTCCCCTGGCTCCTCGGCCAGGTGGAGCACCGTCTTGCCCGTCTCCTCGAAGTTCCCCTCCTCGCTCACCCCGTAGTGGCGGCAGAGCAGGTCGGCCATGAGGGCGTCCCCCACCGCATCCGCCACCTCGGTCCGGTTAAAGACAAAGAACTTGCCCTCCACGCCCTCGGAGTCGGCATCGGTCGTGGAGTAGAAGCCCCCTTCGGGGTGGGTCATCTCCCGGCGAATGTAGTCCAGCGTCTCCTCCACAATCCGCCGGAAGTGGGGCTGCCCGGTCGCCTGCCAGACCGCCAGGTAGAGCGGGGGGAGGACGGCGTTGTCGTAGAGCATCTTCTCGAAGTGGGGCACCGCCCAGCGGGAGTCCACCGAGTAGCGGTGAAAGCCGCCCCCGAGCTGGTCGTAAATGCCGCCCTCCGCCATCTTCTCCAGGGTGAAGGCGACCAGGCTCAGGTAGAGGTCATCGCCGGAGGCCTTCCAGTGGCGAAGCATGAGCTCCAGGCTGAAGCTGTTGGGAAACTTGGGCGCACCACTGAAGCCGCCGTGGGTCCGGTCCATGCGGTTGGCCAGGGCACGGGCGGCTTCTGCGATCGCCTGCCGGCCCGGGACGGCCTCCGCCGGGTCCGGGGTCTCCTCTGTCTGAGCGATTGCCCCGGTCCAGTTCTCCGAGACCCGGGTCACCTCTTCCCGCTTCTCCCGGTAGGCGCGGGCGATCGCCTGGAGCACCTGCTTGAAGCCGGGCCGACCATAGCGCTCGGTCGGCGGGTAGTATGTTCCGACGTAAAACGGCTTCTGCTCGGGGGTCAGCCAGACGGAGAGCGGCCAGCCACCGCTCTTGGTCACCAACTGGCAGATTGACTGGTAGATCTGGTCCAGGTCGGGCCGCTCCTCCCGATCGACCTTCACGCAGACAAACTGCTCGTTCATGATCGCAGCGATCTCGTGGTTACTGAACGACTCGTGCTCCATGACATGGCACCAGTGGCAGGCGCTGTAGCCAATGCTCAGGAAAATCGGTTTGTCTACCGTCTTGGCCTTTTCCAGTGCTTCTGGCCCCCAGGGGTACCAGTCGACAGGATTGTGGGCGTGCTGCTGCAAATAGGGGCTCAATTCAAAGATCAACCTGTTCGGGCTCCGTTCACCCGCAGTCATTTCTCGTAGCCTCCCCTGTATCCGCCCCCAACGGACTCTCTCATTGCCAAATGGCACCGAACCTGGCCTGTACGCGACGCCAAAAAATGACCCAGCCGTGACGGGCAGGTTTGACGGTAATCGTATCATCTCCATTTTTATAGGATAACTCAGAGCCACCTGTCTGATCGCCTTGGTGAAAGGGCATCTGCCCATGACCAGCGAAGTACTGCCTGCAATAGAGGTGGGCTTTATGAATCTTGTGAGAAATCGAGTGTGAGGAGGCCGAGCCAGAAATGAAACGATGCGAGCCATTTATCGGTATCTGGCATCTTGATCCGAACGAGTGTCAATATGAACGCGGACTCCCACCACGGCAGGGTACATATCGAATTGAAGCCGAGGGCGATCTGTTGGTGTTCACAGCTACGTGGATCAGCCATGACGGATCAGAGAACTCCGTCGCATATCGCAGCGCTTCCGATGGTCAGCCGCATCCGTTTGAAAATCCGCTCGTGGCCGACGCACTTCTTACTACGGTAACGGATCTGCCTTCGCTTGACACCGCAACACTTAAGCATGGCGTAGTTATTGCCTTCGCCCGCAGGGAGCTGTCGGAAGACCAGAACTCGCTCATCGTTTCCCAGTCCTTTGTCACGCCTGAAGGTGGTTCCTTCACCAACGTGGCCCGGTATCGGAAAGACGGCGGAACTTAGAAACCCGTGAGCGAGCTGCTGCAGGTATCGCGACGGTTTATGGATCAAGCGGTTTGTCGCGGGCCGACAAGCCGATCTGTGCCGCCAGCCGGAGATTCTCAACACCCGCCCTCGCAGGGCCTTCACTTCCAGCGACGGATCCTCATAAGCACAATGACCCCGAGGCTGGCGGTCTCGATCATGTGCCACAGTAGGTTCGGTACGGCAAGGACGATGGCGGAGGCACCGCACAGAGATCCACCTGCTCCGGGGAGTGGGCGTATGGGCTCGAAAGAGCGGTGAGAAGCCGCTCCATGACGCTGTAGTCGCCTTGCGCGACGGCGGAATCCAGCGCCTCTTCTACCCGGTGGTTGCGCGGGATAAGCGCGGGATTGCTGTCACGCATTAACTGGTACGCAGCGACCTTTGATTCCGGTTGCCTGCCAAGCCTCGCCTGCCACCGCTCATGCCACTGTGCGAACTCGGGGGTGCCAGAGAGGACTGTCTCCTCCGGCCTTTCGAAGGTTAAGGCCAAGAATGTATTGGTATAGTCCGCCTGGTACCGCTGCATCAGGCTGAGGAGATCATCGATCAGGGCCCTGTCCTGTGGCTCCTCGTTGACGATCCCCAGTTTGGCTCGCATGCCCGCTAGCCAGTGCCTGCTGAACAATCCGCCGAAGGCCGACACCGCTTCCTGGGCCAGTTCGACAGCCTGCCCCTCGTCTTCATGAAGCAGCGGCAGCAGCGCCTCGGCAAACCTTGCAAGATTCCAGCCGGCAATGGCTGGCTGATTGCCATAGGCGTAGCGCCCCTGCCGGTCAATGGAACTGAAGACCGTTGCCGGGTCGTAGGTGTCCATGAAGGCGCACGGTCCGAAGTCGATGCTCTCGCCGCTGACCGTCATGTTGTCGGTGTTCATCACCCCGTGGATAAAGCCGACCAGCTGCCACTTGGCAACCAGAGAGGCCTGGCGATTGACCACTTCCCGCAGGAGCGCAAGGTACCGGTCGGGGGCGGCATCGATCTGGGGAAAATGACGTTGCAGGGCGTAGTCAGCCAGGAGCCGGAGATCCGCGATCGTGCCCCAACGGGCCGCGTATTGAAAGGTGCCTACGCGCAGATGGCTGGCAGCGACGCGGGTGAGAATCGCGCCAGGCAGGCGGGTCTCCCGGATCACCGCCTCGCCCGTGGTCACCACCGCCAGACTGCGGGTGGTGGGAATCCCGAGCGCATGCATGGCCTCGCTAATGATATACTCCCGCAACATGGGTCCCAGGGCGGCTCGACCATCGCCCCCTCGGGAATAGGGTGTCCTGCCTGAACCCTTGAGCTGAATGTCAAACCGCTCACCCGCGGGCGTGATCTGCTCACCAAGCAGCAGCGCCCGGCCATCTCCCAGCATGGTAAAATGGCCAAATTGGTGCCCCGCGTAGGCTTGCGCGAGCGGAGCGGCACCTTGGGGCAACCGGTTCCCAGCCAGCACGCTGACACCCTCTTCGCTCTGTAGCCCCTCAGGGTTCAACCCGAGGGATTCCGCCAGCGAGCGATTCAGGATCACCAACGCTGGCGAGCGAACTGGGGTTGGGTTGAGGCGCGAAAAGAAAAACGGCGGGAGACGGGCATAGCTGTTGTCAAAGTTCCAGCCGGCTACTGTCGCCATCTTCACTCTCCTCTTCGTCCATTCGTGCGACAGGTGTGCATGGGGGCGGGTGAGCAGAGAATGTGCGGTCAGGTATCAGTATGACTCTCCCGCGCCCTTTACACGCGCACTTCATCCGGTGGGACCGATGCCAATGCTAGCCGACATGGGCGTCGGGGGCCTTGTCCGCGACGAGGTTCAGTTGAATCTCATGCTCCAGCAGCGCCTTCAGCCCGCAGAGGACCAGGGCAAATCCCTGGGTGGAATCAAGCGCCTGTGCGACCACCTCATCGCCGTCGCCTGAGAACCCAGCGTTGGTGATCGCGACCAGGGTTGTGTGATCCGGCCGAGGGGTGAAGACCCATTCGACCTGCGTCGATGCGGGGGCGCCCCACTCGATCAGGATGCGTCGGTTCTCCTCCAGTGCGATCACTTCCACCTCGGTGGAGGCGCCGTACATCTCCCAATCCCACCGAATCCGCTTCCCTTGCTCCAGCGCTCCGCTGCTCCTGGTGAACCAGAACTTGGTCGTAACCGCCGGGTCAACGAAGGCGCGAAAGACCTCATGGACCGGTCTGCGAATCAGCATCTCGACCCTGACGGTCGGCACCTGGTGTAGCGTCTTCATAACGGTCATCCTCCCTTTGAATCCCTGTCTGCTCTGGTTCTACGGCAGCATGGTCCATCCTCCTGAATTCCGAATTTTGCTTGGGGAAGGATACACTACGAATGCGACGAAAAAGTTGAGTGAGCGTGTCGATCTCCTGAGAGCCCGTTCGTCGTATTAGCAGGGGGGCAGATCGGCTCGGGGGGCAGCGACTAAAGGTGCCTGGCGGCCTCTTGCCGCTCGCAGGAAAGAACAGGAGGAGAGAGACGAATGCGATTTATGATGATTGTCAAGGCCACGAAGGACTCAGAGGCGGGGGTAATCCCGAGCCAGGAGCTGGTGGACAAGATGCTGGCGTACAACGAGGAGTTGGTCAAGGCGGGTGTTCTGCTCGCTGGCGAGGGGCTCCACCCCAGTTCAAACGCCGTCCGGATCTCCTATCCTACCCCTGGCGGAAAGCCGGTGGTGACGGACGGCCCCTTCGCGGAGACGAAGGAGCTGATCGCCGGCTTCTGGCTGATTCAGGTGAAGTCGCGGGAGGAGGCCATTCAGTGGGCGCTGCGTGCACCTGACCCCCACGGCGGCGGGGAGGGGCAGATCGAGCTGCGCCAGGTTTTCGATGACGCGGAGATCAACCAGGACCCTGAATCACTTGCCAGAGAGACCGAACTGCGCCGGCAGATCGAGCAGCAGGGGAAGGTGTAGCAGCGGGCTCTTCCGCGATCCGCCTCACACAAGATGCCCTCTGGCGTATCAAGTTAGCCCATGATCCGCTTGTCACTGCCCTGGAAAAGTGGCTGGAGTCAGGCGTCCCGGAGAACCCGGGCGCCTGACTCCTGATGTCTACTAGCGCCTCCGGCGGATGCGGCTCAGGGAGACCGGGCTGATTCCCAGGTAAGAGGCAATGTGGTACTGCGATAGGCGCTTCTCCAGATCGGGGAACTCCGAAAGGAAGGCTTCATAGCGCTCCTCTGCCGAGAGGAGCAGGAGCTGGCGTTCCCGGATCTCCTTTTTTATGTAGAGATTTTCCGCGATTCTCCGGCCCACCGCCTCCCAACAGGGGTGACGATGGTACAGGCCCTTCAACGTGTGGTGGCTGAAAGCGGCCACCTCGGAGGGCTCTAGGGCTTGAATGGACAGGAACGAAGGAGCGCAAAGCAGCATGGAGCTGTACGAGGCCACGAAATCACTCTCGGAAACGAAGCTCTTATTGCTCTCCGTTCCGTCAGGGAGGGTGTAGAAGATCCGAAAGAGACCCTTTGCACAAAAGAGGATCTCTGTGCAGATATCACCGGCCCAAAGCACCTGCTCCCCCTTTGGAATCGCACGCCACGCAAGTTGCTGCTCGAAGTAGGTCCATTCAGTTTCGGGGATCGGTGCGAGCTTTCCCAGCGCCTCCCGCAACCTTCTGCTCTGCATGGAGATAACTCCCCTTGATCGCCGTGATATGTGGACAGGGGGTCAGTGGCTCGAAGCGCGCCAGCCATTAACATAGGTTAATGCTGTTTCGCTATGCACTGCCTACCATTATACGTGTGTCCCATCATCAGAGACTAGGTGGAGGTATGCGTGTGAAGCTTAGCGGAGCAAAGGTGCTGGTGACAGGAGCCACATCGGGGATTGGACGGAGTCTCGTGGAGGAGCTGAACCGTGAAGGTGCCCGTGTGATCGTTGTGGCCCGAGACCCGGCAAAGCTGGAGAGGCTTGCGGAGCGGTACCCCCTGGCGGGGGTGTACCAGTGTGATCTGGGAGATCCCGTCGCTCTGGCAAAGCTGGGCGACGACCTCCTCCTTAGACATCCTGATCTCCACGTGCTGATCAACAACGCCGCCGTTCAGCAGAACCTTCCGTTTGACTCCCAGGAGTCTACGCCCGAGGGCATTGCGTATGAACTGAACACGAACTTGCTGGCTCCCGTCCTGCTCTGCCGGAAGCTCCTGCCTCTCTTGAAGCGACAGCCCGAGGCGGCCATTCTGAATGTGACCAGCGGCCTAGCCCTGGTGCCGAAGCAAAGCAGCGCTGTCTACTGCGGTTCGAAGGGCGGACTCAGGATCTTTACACAAGCCCTCCGGCTCCAGCTCGAAGGGAGTAGCGTTCGTGTGATTGAGGCGCTGCCACCGGTGGTTGACACGCCAATGACCGAGGGCAGAGGGAGGGACAAGGTGTCGCCAGATAGCGTCGCCCAGGAGATGGTTCGTGCGCTCCGTGGTAGGGAACGTGAACTCTACCTGGGGAAGGTGAGGCTGCTTCACTGGCTATCGCGAATCGCACCTGGTGTAGCACGCAGGATTATGCGTAGATTGGGCTGATCGACGAACTCTCCCGAGAGCCCTCTGGACCCAAGGCGCTGCCTGAAGCGGTCCTGGTCTTGGGGAGGCGAGCCGTGACCGTCCGCACGCAGGGCGGCCAAAAGCCGGTCTTTCCGGTCGCCCTCCTGGTGGGGCAGCAGGAGATTCACCTTATCGCTTAGTCTGCATTCGATATCGGTCAGCCCAACGGCATCCATATAAACGGGCACCTTGATCCCAACATTTCCGTCCTTCCCCGTTCGTTCGGTATCCATTTCAAATAGGTGCTGCAGGATTCCGAGCTTGACATAGGTGGATTGGGGATCCCCGTGGTAGTGCGTGTTTGCCAGGCCGCCGATCCAATGTGGTTCGATGCAGACAACCAGTCCTCCCGGCTTCACCGCACGCCGCATCTGTTGCAGGACGCGGACAGGGTCCGTGGTGTGCAGCAAGAGCGCATGACACATGGCTACGTCGTAGTGACCCGGCTCCAGTTCGGCGCTGGTGGCATCAGCCATGACAAAACGGGTCCGGTATGGTGTCTCAGCGAAGAGATCCCGGGCCTTTGCCAGCAGGGCATCGGCAAGGTCTAGCCCGGTGTATGAGGAGCCCTCTGGCAGGAGTGGAAGGAGCTTCTGACCCATGTAGCCGAAGCCGCAACCGAAGTCAACCAGATCGAGCGGGCGAGTCATCTTCCAGACGTGCCATAGGCCGCGGGTCTGCAGAAGGTAGTCGGCCTTTAGGTTCCAGTTGATCTCGGGCACGTGACCGATGCCTCCTTGCTGGCTTTCCGTCCACGGAAGACCGTGCCAATCCTCCCTATCACACTAACAGTGCTACCGAGGCACTACTAGACTGTTCATATTCGAATTGCTACAATAGAATCGTGGAGCGAGGGGCTTCATATTGCTCTTTCCTATTGTCCAAAAACTGACGTGCCTCACAAGCGGCCCGAGCGCCTGTCGCCAGGGAACGGGCTATACAGGGATTGTCTACCTGCCGATCACCTATAGGGCACGAACGCAAAACACGGTCCTCCGTAAGAAGGACCGTGTTTTTTCAATCAAGTGATCGCTCGTCAGAGTGCCGAGCGGTTGCCTAGTCAGGCTGTGTAGCGGTTTCGGGTCCGGTGGTGGTTGTCTTGAAGATCGCCTTCAGCAGGGGCGGGGTGACCAGCGTGGTGAGCAGGGCCACGGCGATCATGGCCGTGAACATGGCGTTGTCGATAATCCCCCGGTCCAGCCCGATCGAGGCGACGATCAGGCCCACCTCGCCACGGGCGACCATGCCAGCCCCGATTCCCAGCGAGGAGTTTCCGGAGAAGCCGGCCAGCTTCGCGCCCAGGCCACAGCCGATGACCTTGGTCAGGATTGCGACCGCCGAGAGGGCCAGTGCAAAGATCCAGAAGCTCCCCGAGACCCCTGTGAAGTTGGCGGCAAGGCCGACGCTGACGAAGAAGAAGGGGGCGAAGAAGGAGAAGGTGACGCTCTCGACCTCGTTCATGAGGTCGTGGCCGTGGCCCGCGGCGCTCAGGGCGAGACCGGCCAGGTATGCGCCGACAATGGCCGCCACGCCGAACTGCTCGGCGGCGAAGCCGAAGGCGAGGGCTGCGGCAATGGCAATCGCCGTGCGGGGGGCGCCCACCTGGAAGCTCTTTGCCCAGTTGACCAGGGGCGGCAGCAAATACCAGCCGACAAGGATGGCAACCACCAGGAACCCAACGATCTTGCCAAGCAGCAGGCCGACCGAGGCGAGCCCGGCCCCGTCGCTGGAGGCCATGCCCAGGGTGACCGAGAGGACGATCAGGCCCAGGACATCATCGATCACGGCGGCGGCCAGGATCGTGGTGCCCTCGCGAGAGGTCAGACGGCCCAGTTCACGCAGGGTCTGCACCGAGATCGAGACGCTGGTAGCGACCAGGAGGACGCCGATAAAGACGGCGGTAAGGCCAGCGTTGCCATAGAGGGTCGCGACCCCCCATCCACCCGCGAACGGGATGATCACACCGAGGATCGCTACCAGTGTCGCACCGCCCACCGATTTCTTGAACTCGCCCAGATCGGTCTCCAGGCCGGCCAGGAACATGAGGAGGATCACGCCGACCTCGGCGGCGTCCTTGATCCACGGGTCAGGGTGGAGAATCCCAAGGATCGCCGGACCGAGGATAATGCCGACCAAAAGCTTGCCCAATACCGATGGCTGCCCGAGCTTCCGGGTCAAGTGCCCCACCAACTTGATCGAGACCAGAATCAGGGCGGTGTGCCAGAGGAACTCGTGCTTCATGGTTGATCTCCCTCCACCGTATCGTAGTCTTCGGCCGGAGGCAAAAAAATAGACCTCCGGCTCTGTAAGCCGAAGGTCTACCCACCGGACAAGCCGGCTACCATTTCCCCTTCACGACATAATCAGGGTACCGTGTGACGATCCACCGTGTCAAGCACTTCCGCTCTCCAGCCGGGGAGGGGAGTGCTACCATGCGACGGTATATGAGGGCTTCACCGGGAGAGGGCGAGCCGGAACAGGTTCAGTTCCGCACGCATGATCCCCTCGGCCACGGCGGGATCACCCTCCATTAGGGTTCGAGCCGCCTCGATCGAGTCTGCTTCGAAGATAACAATGCCATAGGTGGCCTCCTCGGTGCGACCAGCCAGAAGGAGCCTCCCCTCCCTGAGCAGGCCCTTCAGGTAGGCGAAGTGCTCTCCCATGACCGCCTGCTCCTGCGGGGTTGCATCGGTCACAAAGCTGGGACGCACCGGCACAATCTTGTAGATATAGACTCCCACGGATCACCGCTCCCTTCGTACCGATTGCTATTCACCATACTCTTCAGCAATCTCCTGCCTCTGACGGGAGAGAACGGGTCGATCTGTCCCTTGGTGGTGCTAGCAGGCACGGGCTGTAGTAGGGTATTGCCTGGGAGGTGTCTTTGGCATGGACCAAGACGTATCCGCCCTGGTGGAGCGGCTGCAGGCCGGTGTGGCAGCCGTGCTCGGCGACCGATTGATTGGCCTCTATCTGCACGGATCGCTTGCCCTGGGCGGCTTCGACCCGGGTCGCAGCGATATCGACTTCCTGGTGGTGACAGCGGGAGCGCTCCAGCCCGAGGTTTGCGCCCGGCTGGAGGCGATGCACGCCGCGATCGCATCCAGCGATCTGGCCTGGCGCTCCAACTACGAGGGCTCCTACATGCCGACAGGGGCGCTCCGGCGGTACGATCCGCTTGACTGCATCCACCCGGTGATTCGGGTCGATGGTAGCTTCGGTCTGGACCGCCACGGTTCCGAGTGGGTGATCCAGCGGCACGTCGTGCGGGAGTGGGGGATCGCCCTGGTCGGACCGCCCCCGGCCACCCTGATCGACCCGATCACGGGGGATCACCTGCGGCAGGCGACAGCCGGCGTGCTGTGCGACTGGTGGGCGCCCATGCTGGACGAGCCCGCACGGCTGGGGAGCGGCGAGTACCAGGCGTACGCTGTCCTCACCATGTGCCGGGCGCTCTACACCTGGGAGCACGGGGCGGTGGTCTCCAAGCCGCAGGCGGCACGGTGGGCGAGGGAGCGACTGGAACAGAGATGGGCGAGCCTGATCGACTCGGCGGTTGCATGGCGGCACGGCGTGGCCTTTGACCGGTTCGATGAGACGGTGGCGTTGATTCGTCTGGCGGTTGGAGCGATCTGCCAGCGCGGTCCGGCGTGATTCACGATTCCACCCACGCGGATGGGCGCCTTCGATCGTTTGCGGTCGCTACCGTTTGCTCTGGAACGCAGCGCATGGGCCGCCATCAGGCCGGTCAGGAAAAAGCCCCCAGACCGGATTGGCCTGGGGGCATCGGTTTCATGTAGTGAGCGCTTGCTACTCCGCTGGCGGGAAGCCGTTGGTCTGCAGCAGGGCCGGAAAGAAGTCTTCCGCCGTCTGCAGATCGTGCTCCTCAAGGAACTCCGAGACCTTGCCGGGATCGAACAGCGTCTCGGGGAACGGGGCCTTGTACGTCGCGATCTCAAAGGTGTCTGGCTTGTCCTCGACCATGTTGAGGCGCGCCAACATGGTGCTCTTGCCCCGCCCGGCGGTCGCCCTGACCGCCCAGGTAAGGTCTGGACGGTTCAGCCGGGCCTCGTACTCGCTGGTGGAGATCCCTGCCTCCCAGAGAGGTTCCTCAACCTTGTCCGGATCAACGACGGCTTGCACTACCCAGCGGGCAGCCTTCATGGCTGGCGCGGCCCGATAGGGTGTCAGCCACTCCTGCGCCAAGCTAGCTGCTACCTTTCGCAGCGTCCAACCCTTGGGCAGATGAAACGTCGACGTCACTCCGTTGCTCACAAGATGGCCCTCCCTTCAGATCGACATGCGTTCAATATGACAGACAAAGACCCGGTGCGTGCGCACCAGGTCGCGGTTGCGAGCCACACGCATGAAAGTCTCCCCCCATTGTACCGCAGAGTCGCTCATATCACAACGGTCCGAGTTCGCTACCAGAGCAGCGGATTTTGCTTGCAAAATTTCGGCAAGGAAGATATAATGAGGGAGTCGCCAAGCCATGTGCGTGAGGTCTCTGCTTTCAGAGCGTCTCTAGTGCCATGAGGTTGCGATAACGAGGAATAGAGGAGCACGAAAGCAGATGACCAAGACTCTGTATGTGGGCAACCTGCCCTGGTCCGTGACGAACGACGATCTCTCCAACGCCATCGCCCAGCACGCCGAGGTTCTCTCCGCCCGTGTGGCCACCGACCGGGAGACCGGCCGCTCCCGCGGCTTCGGTTTCGTGGAGGTTGCTGCGGACAAGGCTGAGGCCGTGATCGAGGCCCTGAACGGCGCCGAGTGGGGCGGTCGGGCGCTGACCGTCAACGAGGCCAAGCCCCGTGAGGACCGCCCGGCGGGCGGCAACCGTGGTGGCTTTGGCGGCGGAAACCGCGGCGGCCGTCGGTACTAGTATCACCAAACGAGGGGGCTGTCCCAAACGTCATGACATCATGACGGTGGGACGGCCCCTTCGCTCATGCCTTTGGCAGGTTTGGGCGGCTCAGGAGAACTCCGGGCCCCGCATCGGCGTCATAGATGCGGAACAGGCTACAGGGCAGGAGGGATCCGATTGAATCGGCGACAGTTTCTCTGGGGCACCGCTGCCGTGCTGGCCGCGGCAACCGGGTGCACTCAGTTGGTCCCGAACCGGGAGCAAGGCACTGCCGAGGCGCCCGCCGACCCGGCCCGAACATCGGTGGATGAGGACCCGCGCCCCTTCCGGGTGGCGCTGCTCTCCGACCCGCACACCGTAGCGGCGGACTCGGACCTGGCCGGGGCGATCAACGGCAAGCTGGCCGACGCCCTGGAGGACTACGCATCCCTCCGGCCGGACCTCTGGCTGGTCAACGGGGATATTACCGATCGCGGGCAGATGGAGCAGTATAGCGCCTTCAAGAAGGTCATGGCCAAGGTGGCCAAGGCCGACCAACTCCTTCTCAACACGGGCAACCACGACTTCTACGACCCAGATGCGACAGACGAGGAGGAGGTGGGCCGGTTTCGGGAGGCGTTCGGCCTGCAGACCGCCTACTCCAGCCGTGTCGCAGGCGGGCTCCACTTCGTCATGCTGGCCAGCGAGCAGCGCAAGACGGCCAAAGGTCCCCCCGAGTGGGCCTGGCTCTCGCCCGAGCAACTGACTTGGTTCGATCAGGTGCTCGCCGCTCACTCGGACAAGCTGACCGTGGTCGGGCTGCACCAGCCGCTGCAGGAGACGGTGATCTGGTCCCACGGGGGAAATGATTTCGGTGGGTGCGGACAGGCGGCCGAGCTGCGGGCGATCTTGGAGCGGAACCCGCAGGTGAAGCTCTGGCTCTCGGGCCACACCCACATGGGCGCCGAGGTGCCCGGCAGCGCTACCCAGCTGAACGGAATCTGGTTTGTCACCCTGGGCTCGACCTTCTACCAGTTTGTCCAGTCTACCGCCCCCGAGGCGGCCGAATACGGCGGGTTTGTTCGGGACCTGAGCGCCAGCCAGAGCCGCATGCTGGAGGTCTGGCCGGACCGGCTGGTCCTCCGGGCACGGGATCACATTCAGAAGAGCTGGATGGATGAGTTCGAGTTGACGATTCCGCGGTCATAAGCACGAATGGGGCGCCGCCTGGGCCAGGCGGTGCCCCGTCGTCTGTCAGGCCCGGGGGGGCAGTCCGGCCCGCGGCCCCGCTGAGCGAGCCTTTGCCCAACAGGGCTTGACCTGAGGACGTAGCGTCGCTGAGCGGTATCCGGCTTGGACCAGGCACACTCTATGGCGCCCTGGCTCGCCTGGAGCGGCTGGGCCTGATCGAGGCGCTGGAGGCGGAGGAGCGGCGTCGCCCCTACCGCTTGACCGTTCAGGGCTCAGCGGTGCTGCGTGAGAAGCTGGATGCCCTGGGCAGCCTGGTCAGAGCCGGGCAAAACTGGTTGGCGGCACCATGAAGCGACTGATCGGCCTCTACCCCAAGATCTGGCGGCAGCGCTACGGCGAAGAGTTCGAAGCGATCCTGGAGAGCCAGACACTGACACTGGCCCTGCTCCTGGACCTGCTCCGCGGAGCCCTTGACGCCCACCTGTTTCCCCAGGTACCGACCGAAACGACGCTGGTTGGAGGTGTAGGCATCATGACCCAAGCCGATCGCTGGACGAGAAGGATCGGGCTCCTGCTGCTCATGCCCACGGCTCTCTATCTCAGCTACTACCTGCTCTTCCTGTTGCAAGTGGCGCCGCATCCATCCGCATGGACCGGTGACGCAGGGAGTGCCCTCTCCGTGCTAAACAGTGTGGTCAGTTTGCTGCTAATCTGCCAGATGCTCGCCCTGTTCAGCTTCGGGTCCCGGTGGCTCGTCAGCCGATTCCGGACCGGTGGAGCTGTCTCCGCCCCCAAGGGGCTGATCTGGACCACCCTGGCCCTCTTCACGCTCCTGATGCTCCATGCGGTAACGGAGCATGTCTCCATTTTTGCGTAGTACATAGAGAGCCCCGGTGCGGCCAGCACCGGGGCTCGATCCTTCTCTATCAGGCCGGAGCGATCTTGACCGCCAACAGGGCCAGGCCAATATAGACTGCCATGCTCCCAGCCACCAGCCCCAGTCGCAGTCCGGCGGGAATGGGCGAGCGGCCGGCGCCGTAGTAAGCGATCGGGCCCACGAGCGGCAGGATCAGAATCACAGCCACCCAGCCGAGCTTAGCACCGGTGCGGAGGTCATCGCGCCGGAAGATGTCCCAGATACCGATTGTCACCCAACTTGTGTACAGGACAAACGGGAGCAGGTAGACATAGAGCCCGAAGGCGATACCCCACCAGGGACCCATCTTGAACACCCCCATGGGCAGACTGATACCCGCTGCTGCGGGCTCGTTGTAAGTTGGAACGGCCACGACAAGATCTTTCAGCGCCTCGCTCTCCGGGGTCGGCCAGGCCGGCCGGCGGGGAGCCTGAGGGTCCGGCATACCCGGTTGGGGCGGCGGCGCGGGCTGTGTGCGCCAGTCGCCGTTGGCGAAATCCAGCCCCATCTGCAGGCGGGCCACCTTGGAGATCATGGGCACGAGGGCATTGATATCGGCGCCTCCCAGCCGGCTCAACACGGAGCCACACCCATAGAGCGACTGAATCGCCCCCGGAATGGAGGTGCTGGCCTCATTCCCCTCAAAGCAGTTGCCGGGTCCGGCGGGGGCGCCGAGGGCCAGGTCGGCCCGCCCCGAGCGCTCAATTCGGTTCTTTCGAACCTGGTTGCCATAGGCGATCCAGAAGTTCACATCCACATTGGGGGCGACCAGCACCCCGTAGGTGGCGTGGTCCCGAATCAGGTTCCCCTCCACCACGTTGTTGATCCCACCGGCCACGACCACGCCCACCCCGTAGGCCGGGTAGGTGATCCGCTTGGCCGGAGCCTGCGCGTTGGAGTTGTTGACGATCACGTTGTTCACAATCCGGGTCCCGATCTGTGGGGCCAGTTGCTCCGTGTCCAGCGTGTTCGGCACGATCCCGCCGAAGTTGTTCCGCCAGAGGGAGTTCATGAGCGTCAGATTGCCGCCGGCATTCGTTCCCGAGTACCCGAGCCCGTTGTTCTCGGAGATCGCATCGGTAATGATTGCATCGCACGGCTTGCACTGGCCAATGTAGAAGCCCGAGTCCGGGTTGCCGGAGGCGTAGGAGTGGTCGAACTGCCCGTACCGGGAGTCGAAGCCGTAGATCCCATAGTCGCCGTTGTTGTAGGCGGTCAGGTAGGAGCCGCGGTAGCCCTGCACGCCGGTCCAGTAGAAGCCGTTCAGGGTGTAGTTCCGGGCGGTCATGTTTTCAATGACCACATCATCTGCACCGAGAACTTTGAAGGCGTTGTCCATTTCGAACTTGCCGTCCAGGATTACCTGGTTCCGGTCTAACCCCCGGATCGTGAGGTGGGGCGTCAAGACGACGATGGACTCGTAGTAGATGCCTGGGCTGATCAGGATCATGTCCTGCGGGTAGGCGGCATCTACCGCCGCCTGGATTGTCGGGAACTGGCCGGGAACGGTCAGGGTCTTGGGCCCTTCCGGGCGGGGCTCGGTCCGGATCTCGGTCGCATCGAAACCTTCGTCGCCAGCGTCGCCTACCAGGATCACGCCGGCCATGCCCTTGCCGCCCTCATGCCCGTGGGGTATGCAGTGGTACGCATAGCGCCCCGGCTCATCGAACGTGATTTCGAAGGTCTGGCCTCGCTTCAGGTAGCCGGAGTCCCAGGAGCCGTCGTCGGCGGTCACCGTGTGCGGGTTGCGCCCCTCAAAGTGCCAGATTACCGTCGTGCCGGGCTGAATCCGCATCATGGCCGGGTTGAAGAGGGAGTCTCGCACCCAGATATGCGCTTCCTTCTGCCCACCGGTCGCCACCCCAATGGGACCGATGGTCGCCAATAACAGGACCAGAATCGGAGTCAGCCAGAGCCACCGCCAGCGGGACCGGCGGCCTCCCCCCATGGTATCCCCTCCCGTCGAAACTTTCGGCTTATGTAATAATATGATGTAACTTATCAAAATTCCTTCTTTGCCGCGCTGTTTTAGATCGGATCACCGGGAGGGGGTGGGGGGCTGGGCGGAGAACCCTCCCGGTGGAGGTGGGCCATAACATGGAATATCGCAATCTTGGTCGCAGCGGGCTGAAGGTCTCTACCATGGCGCTGGGCTGTAACGCCTTTGGCGCCCGTGCCGATGAGGCCACTTCGGTCGCGATTGTCCACCAGGCGCTAGACCTGGGGATCAATCTGATCGATACCGCCGACATTTACTCAAACGGCGAGTCGGAGCGCATGGTGGGCATTGCCCTGCGGGGCCGCCGCTCCCAGGCGATCCTGGCGACGAAGGGCTACGGCCGCATGGGGGAGGGGCCCAACGACACGGGCGCCTCCCGCAAGCACCTGCTCGACGCAGTGGACGCGTCGCTGAAGCGGTTGGGGACCGACTACATTGACCTCTACCAGATGCACTCATGGGACGAGACCACGCCGATTGAGGAGAGCCTGAAGACGTTGGATGACCTGGTCCGGTGGGGCAAGGTCCGGTACATTGGCTGCTCGAACTATGCGGCCTGGCAGATCATGAAGTCGCTCTGGGTCTCGGACCGGCATGGGTGGGAGCGCTTTGTCTCCAACCAGCCCGAGTACTCCCCGGCCAACCGGCAGATCGAGCGGGAGATCATTCCGGCCGGGCTGGCCGAAGGTGTGGGCCAGATCGTCTACTTCCCGCTGGCTGCCGGACTCTTCACGGGCAAGTACAAGCGCGGCGAGGCGTTGCCGGCCGGCTCCCGGGCGGAGAAGGTGGGCGAGCGATTCACCAACCGCTGGTTCACAGAGGCGAACTGGCGACTGGCAGAGCAGATGCAGGCGATCGCCGATCAGGCGTCCATATCGCTGAGCCACCTCGCCCTGGCGTGGGCCATGGCCAAGCCGGGGGTCACGTCCGCCATTGTGGGCGCAAGCCGGCCGGAGCAGGTGGTGGAGAACGCCGGGGCCTGCGAGGTGAGGCTGAGCCCCGAGGTAATCGCCCAGATCGACCAGATCTCGGCCCAGAACCGATAGGAATGATAGATTTCTTCTTCACACGCGAACGATCTGGACGGTTGGCCGTATCCATATCAGTGAGAGGACGTCGTATAGGCTCCCTGGCGTCCGTAAGGAGGAATCATTCATGAGTTTCGATCGGTTCTTTAAGCAGGTTGGAAACGACTGGCAGCAGTTCGGGTTGATGGGTATCGGGCCGCTTCTGATCGGCATAGTTACCTCTATGGTCATGGCGGTTATCAGTATCATCCTCATGGGCCCCGGGATCTTCGCAATGATCCGGGCCGAGCAGTTCGGTGGGCCGGGACCGGGCGATCTCTTCGCCTTCTTCGGCTCCTTCGCCGGCTTCTTTATCCTTGCACTGGCGGTGGGCGCGATCAGTGGTGGTCTCTCCTACGCTGGGCTGGTCGGGAGCGTGGTCGGCTACCGCCGCGGTGAGCGGGCAAGCCTGGGCGCCTTCTGGCAGCATGCGACTCGCCACTTCGGCAAGATGGTCCTCCTGGGCCTGATCGTGGCCGCAATCATGCTGGTCGCCATGCTCTTGTCGGCGGTCCTGCTGATCATCCCGCCCCTCGGAATCCTGGTTATGCTGCTGGTCCCAGGGCTGATCACCCTCAACCTCGGCCTCTACCCGGCCTACTTGATCATCGCTGAGGATCGTCCGGTCACCGAGGCGGTGGGCATTGGCTTCCGGCTGATCACCAGCCACTTTGTCGACACCCTGCTCGGCACCTTGATCTTCTGGGGCTTCCTGCTCGCGACCGGAGCGGTCGCCGCCGTCCCGGTGATCGGGTGGATCGTCACCGCAGTCTTCGCCCAGCCCCTGATCACCTACTTCTTCATTGATCGCTTCGAGCTTGAGGTCCGGCCCAAGCTGCAGATCTAGCGCCGAAATCGCAATCCCAGAACGATACAGAGCCCCGTGCTGTCACCAGCACGGGGCATTTTGTTGCGCACTGTGGGGCAGAGATGGGAGAACCCGATGGTCAGAAAAAAACCGCGTGCGGGGCTGTCGATTTTCTGGTCGCTCATTCGTCGCTCTTGGTGAAGGCAAGATCGGCTGGTCAAGACCGATCACGCCCTGCTCCAAAACTCAAGCAGAGGGAGAGATTCAGGTGCGCTTCATGATTATTCGGAAGGCGGACAAGGACACGGAAGCGGGCGCCCTGCCCAGTGAGCAACTCGTCACCGACATGGTGAACTACAACGAGGAGCTTATGAAGGCCGGCATGTTCCTCGCAGGCGAAGGCCTCCACCCGAGCTCTGGGGGTGTGCGCGTCAAGTTCTCGGGTGGGAAGCCCGCCGTGATCGACGGGCCCTTCGCCGAGACCAAGGAGTTGATCGCCGGCTTCACGCTTATTCAGGCGAAGTCGAAGGAAGAGGCGATCAAGTGGGTCAAGCGCTGGCCTGCCCTCGACGGTGGCGGCGAGGTTGAACTTGAGATTCGCCAGCTGGTTGAGGCAGAAGACCTTGGCGAGGCCTTCACCGCAGCGCTCAAGGAGCAGGAGGCACGCCAGCGCGCAGAGTCGGAGCGGCCTTCGCTTTAACCCGCACTTCTCTGGCGCGAACAGTGGGTGCATGATCCAGACGTTTCGCACGCCAGCCCCAGGATCACGGATTCATGTACGTAGACGCCTTCGAGGATCCCGACGGACACACCTGGTAGCTGGCGTCATGGAGCCAGATGCCGTAGCCTGCATTGACTGCACATTCGGTTGATTGTTCCATCCAAGCAAATGAGAAGCGCCAGAAGCCAACGGCTCCTGGCGCTTACCGCTTCTCTCTAGCCTTCTACATCAACAACGACGGGAGCGCCAGCCTTGGGGCCAGCAACCACCTTCTGCTTCCACCGACCTGTCTGGTAGTAGACCCAGTGGAGGACCAGGCCAATGCAGGCCGAGATCAGAATCGCAGTCCAGATTCCCGCTGTGCCCATGAAGCTCGCCATCCAGTAGGCCAGGGGGATCCGAATGCCCCAGAGCGAGATCACGGTCATAATCATAGGCGGAATCGCATCGCCCGCGCCACGTAGCACGCCGCTAATAATGAAGATCAGGGCGAAGGGAACGTAGCTCCAGCCCACGATCTGCAGGTACTTGGCCCCTTCGGTCAACACGGCTGGATCCTTCGTGAAGAGGACGATCAGAACAGTCGGCTTTAGAATGGCCAGGGCAGTGACCAGGGCGGTGACCCCGGTGGCGATCAGCGAGCCCCAGCGAACCGCGGCAGCGGCCCGATCGAACTGCCGGGCGCCCAGGTTCTGACCGACCACAGCCGAGACGGCGACACCCATTGACATGGCGGGCATGAAGGCGACCTGGTCCAGCCGCTGTGCAGCGCCGAAGGCTGCCACCACGTCGGAACCGAAGCTGTTGATCAGGGCGGTGGTGGCCACCATGCCAAGGGAGACCAGTGCCTGCTGGAGCCCTGCGGGCAGGCCAATCTTGAAGATCGACCCGGACAGTGTCCGGTCCACGGTGAAGTAGGAGCGCTCCAGCCGGATTAGATCGGTATTTTTCAGCATGTACCAGAGCAGCCAGACCGAGCTTAGCCCCTGGCTAATGATCGTCGCCCAGGCCACACCGGCGACGCCCATGTCCAGACCCAGCAAGAAGACGCCATCGAGGATGATATTCAGGGTGGTGGCCACCGCCAGAGACTTCAGCGGCGTCTGGGCGTCACCCAGGCCACGGAGAATGGCACCCAGGGTATTGAAGAGGAAGAGCCCGAGAATCCCGCCCATGAAGACGCCCAGGTAGCTAGCGGCGTCGTTAATGATCTCCGCCGGGGTACTGATCATGCGGAGCAGCGGGTATCGGAAGACCACGCCGATAATCGAAATCAGAACGCCGAGTGCGCCGAGTATGACCAGCGATGTACCGATCGTCCGCCGCACCATGGGCTCATTGCCTGCGCCGCGGAACTGTGAGACCAGGGTGGTGGTGGCCATGGTCAGGCCGAGCACCAGGGAGAGCAGGGCGAAGATCAGCGGCATGGAGACCGACACCGCACCGAGCGCTCCTGCGCCCATGGTCTGACCGACCCAGATCGAGTCGACTACGTTGTAGAGCATCTGCAGTAGGTTTCCCGCAAACATGGGGACCGAGAACGCCACGATATGGCGCGGAATGGAACCGGACGTGAAATCCCGTTGAGGCCCTCGGCTCAAGGTAACCCTCCTATCACGGTGCCGCCTCTGCCCCGACCCAGTGCCGGGGATCGAGAGGCAATTCGTGGCGCTTATGTGCGGTAGTAGACTCAATGACTGTACCACACCCAGCGACCAAAAAGCTACTGATCGAGCACCATCTTCTGATTACAGCCATAGCCTGGAGTAGACAGAAGATCGATCTCGGAGGATAGACGACGCGGATGCGTAAGTGGTTGCTCCTGTTCCTCGCCATTCTTCTGGCGGCGGGCTGCACCCGGCAGGGCAGCTCTGCGCCTCCCAGCCTCCCCTTGAAGGAGTTGCGGCTGGGGTACATGGCAAACCTGACCCATGCACAGGCGATCCTTGGTATGCACAGCGGGAGCTTTGAGCGCGCCGTCGGGGTGCCGATCGTCACCCACCTCTTTCCCTCGGGCTCGGCCGCCATGCAGGCCCTCTTCGCCGGTGAGCTCGATCTGCTGTATGTCGGTCCAGGCCCCGCCACGAATGGGTTTCTCCGGTCGAAGGGCGAAGCGCTCCGGGTGATCGCTGGCGCTGCATCGGGCGGGGCGGTCTTCGTCTTGCGGGAGGGGCTCGACCCCCGCGACCTGCGCGGGCTTCGGCTGGCCACACCCGGCCTTGCCAACACCCAGGATATCGCCCTGCGCAGCCTGCTGGCCGAGAACGAATGGCGCACCCGAGAGCGCGGGGGCGACGTGACCGTGACCCCCATGGCGCCCGCCGAGATGATCAGCCTTTTTGCCCGGAATCAGATTGACGGCGCCTGGGTCGCCGAGCCATGGGGCTCCCGGCTGATCCAGGAGGCAGGAGGGGTTCTCGCCTATGACGAGCGGGACCTCTGGCCTGATCGCACCTTCGCTACCACCCTGTTGGTGGCTCGCCCCGATATCTTGGCGGCAAACCGGCGTGAGGTGACGGCCTTCCTCGCGGTCCATATCGCCCTCACCCAGTGGATCCAGAGCAACCCGGATCAGGCACGGGAGCAACTGCAGGAAGCGCTTGCCGCCCTGCAGGGGAAGCCCCTGCCCGCCGAGTTGGTGGCCGAAGCCCTCGGTCGCATTGACTTCCGGAGCGATCCCATGATCGACTCGGTGGAGGAGCAGGCCCGGCGGGCCTTTGATCTGGGCTTCCTCGGCGCCCGCCCTCCGGACCTGACTGGCATGTTTGACCTCAGCCTGCTCCAGGAGGTGGCTCCATGAGATACCCGGCCCTGCAGCCGGTGCGTCCCCAGCTTTCGCTCCAGTCGATCTCCAAGCACTTTCAGACCCGACAGGGCAAGCTCCATGTGCTGGATAGCGTCGACTTGGATGTAAGGCGTGGGGAGTTTCTTTGTCTGCTCGGCCCATCGGGCTGTGGCAAATCGACCCTGTTCAATATCATCGCTGGACTGGATACACCCGACGAGGGCGAGGTCCTCGTGGAGGGGGAGGCGGTGAGCGGGCCGGGGCCAGACCGGGTCGTCGTCTTCCAAGATGGTGCGCTCTTTCCCTGGCTGAGCGCCCTGGGCAACGTGGAGTTCGGCCTCTCCTTCAAGCAGATCGACCCTGCCGAGCGGCGGGAACGGGCCATGGCTGCGCTGGAGATGGTACGGCTGACCCGGTTCGCCGACGCCTACATTCACGAGCTCTCGGGCGGCATGCGTCAGCGGGTGGCGATCGCCCGGGCGATCGCCATGGAGCCCAAGGTACTGCTGATGGATGAACCCTTCGCAGCGCTGGATGCCCAGACCCGAAACGTGATGCACGAAGAGCTGCAACGCATATGGGAGCGGACCGGGAAGACGATCATCTTCGTGACGCACAATGTGTCCGAAGCGGTCCGGCTCGGCGACCGGGTGGCGGTGCTCTCCTTCCGCCCTGGCCGGATCAAGCGAGAGGTGGCGATCACCCACCCCCGTCCCCGCCGGGCAGACGACCCGCACCTGCTGGAGATTCGGACCTTCCTGGTCCGCGACCTCAAGGCTGACGTGCAAGCAGCGGTGGAGGAGGAGCTGGGCGATGGCTAGGTGGAAGAGCGCCCTCCTCTCCGTAGGCGCAGTGCTGCTCGTCTGGCAGGGGGTCGCCTGGCTTCGTCTCTGGCCAGACTACCTCTTCCCGCCGCCGGTCGATGTGGGCCTGACCCTCTGGCGGATCAGCATCTCCGGTGAGCTTGGCGTGGCGCTTCTGCACACGGTCAAGCGGATCGGGCTGGGCTTTCTGGTCGCCGCCGTGGGCGGTGGGCTTCTGGGGCTGGCCATGGCACGCTCCCGCCGGCTCTCCGAGCTAGTGGGGCCTGCTGTGCAAGGGCTCCAGGCCATGCCGTCAATCTGCTGGTACCCGCTGGCGATCCTCTGGTTCGGCCTGAATGAATGGGCGCTCCTCTTCGTGACGGTGGCCGGTGCGCTCTTCGCCGTCGCCTCCGCCACCGAGTCGGCGATCCGGAATATCCCCCCGGCCTACCTGCGGGCGGGGGCCACCATGGGCGCCAAGGGGCTAAGGCTCTACACCCGGGTGGTGATCCCGGCGGCCATGCCGTCGCTCCTCACAGGGCTGCGGCTCGGCTGGTCCTTCGCCTGGCGCTCCCTCATGGCGGCGGAGCTTCTCTTCATGAACATGGGACTGGGCTTCCTGCTGGGGCAGGGCCGGGAGCTGGTAGATGCCGCCCGGGTCGTCGCCGTGATCCTGGTAATCCTTCTGGTGGGCATTCTGGTCGATCGGCTCTGCTTTGCCCGGGCCGAATCAGCGCTTCGCAAGAAGTGGGGGTACGAGGCGGCGGCCTGAGGCGACTCGCCCCGACCGGCGGAGAAAAAGACCTCATATCCAAGATCAGCGCTTCCGGACTATATGATCGGGACGCCACAACGGGTACCCTGATGATGAGGAGGAGTGCCCATGTGGCGTCCCGCCATTTTGCAGAAGGCCGAAGCGACCATGCTCGACGAGAAGGCAGCCAAACTGAAAGGGCTCGCGCAGGTGCTCGATGATCTTCTGGGCGACTCGTTCGACTCGCTCCTGACCCGGGCCGGCGTTGCGCTGGACGCCCCGGCACCGGCGCGGCTTGCCGCCCTGAATGATGTACTCAGGCCCCTGACCGAGCGGCTGAGCCGGGCCTTCCCCAAGGTAGGCCTCGGCTACTACGACAGCCGCCTCGACCAGATTGTGGCCTATGCACCGCACGATCGGCTAGGGTACCTGGTCGGCGTCGTGCCACCGCCCGACCACCTGAGCCGGCTGGCCATGGAGCGCCGGACCGTCCGCATTGCCATCGGCTCCATGGTCCGGGGCGATGCCATGAACTGCATGCACCCGCTGATCCGCGGCGACCAGGTGATCGGCTTCGCCTTCGCCAACGAGTCAGTTGAAGATATCTACCAGCAGGTGCAGTCTGGAGCCGGGGCACAGAGCGTGGAGTTGCCCAGCACCTTCGGCCTCTCCAGCCTGGCCGTTCTGGCCGGCTCCTCCAGCCTCTCGGCAGAGGCGATCCGCACCCAGTTGTCAGAGGCCGTCTCCAAGGGAGCGCTTCAGCAGGAGCAAGTGCTCCCCCTCATGCGCTCCCTGCAGCAGGTAGAGCGCTACACCCGCCTCTTCCTGGACAACCTTGGTGTAGGGGTGGCCGTGGTGGATGACCAGGAGCAGATCCAGTTCTGCAACGCCACCATGACCCGAATGACCGGCTGCCCCGACCCGGCGGAGCCCGGCCTGAAGTGGTCCAGCATCCTTCAGGCGCTCCGGCTCGAACTGGAGCCGGGCGAGGATTTGGCCCTCGAGCCCGACGAAGAGCAACAGACGGTCCGGGCGGTGCTCGCTGGCGAGGACGGTCCCGTGGCCGTTGACCTGCTGGTTGCGGCGCTTCCGGGCCTTCCCGGGCACCGCTTCTACCTCTTCGAGGAGACCGGCAGGGCGCGGCGTGAGCACGACTACTTTGAGCGGGCGGAGCGGCTGGCCCTCGCTGGGGAGCTGGCCACCGCAATCGCCCACGAGATCCGCAACCCGCTGACCGTCGTGGCGGGCTCGATCAAGCTGATCCCCGACCGGCTCTACGACGAGGAGTTCCTCCTCTCGCTCTCCCGCATAGCCGGGCAGGAGCTGGCTCGGGTCAACCGGATTATCCAGGGGCTCCTCGGCTTCGCCCGCTACTCGGAGCCCGAGCGGAGCCTGCTCGACCTGAACGACCTGATCCGCCAGGCGATCCAGTTCCTGGACTGGTACACCCGGAAGCGCGCGATCGATGTGGTCCTCGAACTGGTCCCAGGCCAGCTGCTCGTCTACGGCGATGGCGAGCATCTGAAGCAGGCGCTGCTCAACCTGCTCATGAACGGAATCCAGGCCATGGAGATGCGAGGGGGGCAACTGACCATTCGGACCGAGCAGTCCCCCGGCAGTCGCACGGCACGCATCTACATTGAAGATGAGGGCGGCGGTATCCCACCCGACGTGCTGCCCCGGATCTGGGAGGTCTTCTACTCCACGAAGGCGGGCGGCTCCGGTCTGGGCCTGCCCGTGGTCCACCGTATTATCGATGCGCACCGTGGCTACATTGAGGTCGAGTCCAACCCGGGTGAGGGCACCTGCTTCATTGTGCACCTGCCTGTAGCAAACGGGGCCAACCTGCTTGGCGAGGAGGAGCCGGACCATGGGTAAGCGACGACTGCTGGTGGTCGATGACGAAGCCAACATGGCCTGGCTCTTCGAGCAGACCTTTGGGGATGAGTATTCGGTCTCCAAGGCGCACAGCGGGCAGGCGGCGCTGGACTGGCTTGCCGTGCACACCGCTGACCTGGTCATGCTCGATCTCATGATGCCCGGCATGGACGGGCTGACCACCCTGAAGGAGATCAAGCGGCGCCACCCCGACCTACCCGTGGTGATGATGACCGCCTACGCCACCGTAAAGACCGCCGTCGAGGCGATCAAGACCGGCGCTGTAGACTACGTCACCAAGCCCTTCGATCTTGATGAAGTCCGGCGTGTCATGGAGATCGCCCTGCCGCCCAGCCATGTCGCCCCGCTGGATGATACCCTTCGCCGCCCCGGCGGGATCCTGGGCGAATCCCCCGCCATGATGGAGATCTTCCGCAAGATCAACCGGGTCGCCCCGACCGACGCCTCCGTCCTGATTCTGGGGGAGACCGGCACCGGCAAGGAGTTGGTGGCCCGGGCGATCCATGCGGGCAGCCCGCGGGCAGCCAACCCCTTTGTAGCGATCAACTGCGCTGCCCTGCCCGAGAACCTGCTGGAGTCCGAGCTGTTCGGCCATGAGAAGGGGGCGTTCACGGGGGCGCAAGGGCGCAAGCCTGGCCGCTTTGAGTTGGCCGACGGCGGCACCCTCCTGCTCGACGAGATCGGCGACATGCCGCTGTCGCTCCAGGCCAAGCTGCTCCGGGTCCTGGAGTCCCGACAGGTCGAGCCGGTCGGCTCCACCCGCTCCATTCGGGTGGACCTGCGGGTCCTCGCCTCCACCCACCGTGACCTGAAGGAGATGGCCAAGCAGGGCACCTTCCGTGAGGACCTCTACTTCCGGCTCGCCGTTGTGCCGCTCACCCTGCCCCCCCTACGGGAGCGGACTGGTGACATTCCCCTGCTCGCCAACCACCTGCTCCGCACCTTCGCCGAGCGGCATGGCAAGGAGTTCGGCGGCTTCTCACCAGCGGCAATCGCCGCACTGGAGGCATACCAGTGGCCCGGCAACGTGCGCGAGCTGCGCAACCTGGTCGAGCAGGTCGCCGTGCTCTGGGACGGAGGACGGGTGGAGCCCGAGCACCTGCCTGAGCACCTGTTCAGTAGCGTCCGGGAGGCAGTCGCTACCGCGGCCGGCCACTCCCTCAAGGAGGAGGTCCGCTCTCTCAAGGCCGACTTTGAGCAGGAGCGAATCCTCGCTACCCTCCGCTCGGTCGATGGAAACCGGACGCAGGCGGCCAAGTTGTTGGGAATCAGCCGCCGAGCCCTCCAGCTAAAGCTGAAGGCGTGGGGGATCGAGGACCGATAGGAAAGATGCCGAATATCTGTAATTACTGTCTCATACAACCTGCGAATCCATTTTCACGGTAGGTGCGAAATCCATTTCGCAGTTCGGTCGCAAATGCGCCCGGACTGCGCTCTTTTATGCCCTTTTTCGCCCCCAACCCCCTTGGCACGGCCCTTGCATTACATCTATTCGTGACTTCAACGGTCTCACCAAGAGTGGTGAGAGATATTCGAAGCAAGGAGATGGGAACAGTATGAGAGAGGTCGTAATCGCGTCCGCCGTCCGGACCCCGATCGGTGCCTTTGGTGGGAGCCTCGCTGGATTCCAGGCTCACGAACTGGGCACCATTGTGATCAAGGCCGCACTTGAGCGGGCCGGTATCCGCCCCGATCAAGTGGACGAGGTCTACATGGGCAATATCCTCCAGGCCGGTCAGGGCCAGGGGCCGGCCCGCCAGTCTGCTCTGAACGCTGGCATTCCCGATACCGTTCCCGCCACCACCGTTAACATTCTCTGCGGCTCCGGCCTGAAGGCTGTGATCATGGCCGCCCAGACCATTATCGCGGGCGACGCCGACGTGGTCGTGGCCGGTGGTATGGAGTCCATGTCCAACGGCGCCTACCTGCTGCCCAAGGGGCGCACCGGCTACCGCATGGGCCATGGCCAGATTATCGACTCCATGATCAACGACGCCCTGACCGACGCCTTCCAGGGTATTCACATGGGCATTACCGCTGAGAACCTGGCCGAGATGTACGGCATCTCCCGGCAGGAGCAGGACGAGTTCGCCGCCGCCAGCCAGCAGAAGGCGGTTGCCGCGGTGGAGTCGGGCCGCTTCGACGCCGAGATCGTTCCCGTGCCCCTCCCCCAGAAGAAGGGCGATCCGATCCTCTTCGCCCGCGACGAGTATCCCAAGGCTGGCTCCACCGCCGAGAAGCTGGGCGGCCTGAAGCCTGCCTTCAAGAAGGACGGCACGGTCACCGCCGGCAACGCCTCCGGCATTAACGACGGCGCCGCTGCCCTTGTGATCATGTCCGCCGAGCGGGCTGCCCAGCTCGGCATTCGCCCGCTGGCCCGCCTCGTGGGCTGGGGTACCGCCGGTGTCGCTCCTCACATCATGGGTATCGGCCCGGTGCCTGCCTCCAAGAAGGCCTTCGAGAAGGCCGCCATCTCGGTTGCCGATCTCGATCTGATCGAGGCAAACGAGGCCTTTGCCGCTCAGGCGCTCTCCGTTGGCAAGGAGCTTGGCTGGGATCCCGCCAAGGTCAACGTCAACGGCGGCGCTATCGCCCTGGGTCACCCCGTCGGTGCCAGTGGCGCCCGGATTCTCGTCACCCTCCTGCACGAGATGGCGCGGCGGAACTCCACTCGGGGTCTGGCGACGCTGTGCGTGGGTGGCGGCATGGGCGTCTCGGCGATCGTCGAGCGGTAGCCCTGTCGGTTTCAGTGAGTCCCGGGTCCTCCCTGACTCTCGTCCCGCGGGACGAGAGTCAGGTTCCTTCCCGGGTGCCACGGTCTCAGGCTGGTGAGCCCAATCCGTCATGGATGGACCCCGACCAACCGTACAAGGAGTGACCCTTTGGTGCGCGCCCTGACCAATTTCTTTGTGAAGATCGCCCAACGCTATCTCCCGGACGCCTTCCTCTTTGCCATTATCCTGACCTTCGTCGCCTATGTTGCCGCCCTGGTCTTCACCGACACCACCCCCATCGCCCTGATTATGATGTGGGGCAACGGTCTCTGGGGGCTGCTGGCCTTCTCCATGCAGATGGCCCTGATCCTCGTTACCGGCCACGCCCTGGCCTCCTCCAAGCCGATCAAGGCAGTGCTCCGGAGCCTGGCCCAGATCCCGCAGAACAACACCCAGGCCGTAGTGCTGGTCGTACTCGTCGCCGGTGTTGCCAACTTCCTCAACTGGGGCTTTGGCCTCGTCGTCGCAGCCCTGCTGGCGCGCGAAGTGGCCGCCGTCGGCCGCCGCGTCGACTATCCCATGCTGGTCGCCGCCGGTTACTCCGGCTTCGTCATGTGGCATGGCGGCATCTCCGGGTCGATCCCCCTGGCGGTGGCCACAAGTGGCCATATCGTGGAGAAGCTGACAGGCATTATCCCCGTCTCTCGGACAATCTTCGCCCCCTGGTCATTGGCGATCACGTGGGGCGTTATTCTGACCCTGCCGCTCCTCTTCTACTTTATTGCCAAGAGCAAGAAGGACGAAGAGTTGATCACGATCGATCCGGCCCTGGTGCGGGAGGCCAACGAGGAGATCGCAGTGGAGGTAACGGAGAAGACCCCGGCCACGGCCATGGAGAACTCCGCCATCATCAACTACCTGTTTGTGGCCATGGGTCTCGTCTGGCTGGTCTACCACTTCATGACCAAGGGCTTTGACCTGAACCTGAACGTGGTGATCGGGATCTTCCTCTTCGCGGGCCTGCTGCTGCACCGGACCCCGATCAACTACGTCATGGCGATCAACGAGGCGATCAAGGGCGCTGGCGGCATTGCCCTGCAGTTCCCGCTCTACGGCGGCATTCAGGGAATCATGGTCTCCTCCGGCCTCGCCGCCGTGATCGCGACCGGCTTTACCTCCTTCGCCACCGTGGATACCTTCCCCATGCTTACCTTCTGGGCTGGTGGCCTGATCAACATGTTCGTCCCCTCTGGCGGCGGCCAGTGGGCGGTGCAGGGGCCGATCAATATCCCCGCGGCCATGGAGATCGGCGTTGACCCGGCCAAGATCGCCATGTCGATTGCCTTCGGCGACTCCTGGACCAACATGCTCCAGCCCTTCTGGGCCCTCCCGCTCCTTGGCATCGCCAAGCTGAAGGTGAAGGATATCATGGGCTACTGCATGATGACCCTGATCTGGTCGGGCGTGATCATCTCCCTCGGCCTGCTTCTGTCCTAACGAACGGGTTACCCCATGAGGTCACGGCCATAAGGGCCGTGGCCTCTTTCCATTGCACCCCGCCCGCTTCGGCAAATAGAAAGCCCGCCCCCAGGCAGACTAGGGAGAGGACCGAATCGAAGGAGGAGCGACCGTGAACAAGCTGACCAGTCTGGAACAGGCCATGAGCCTGATCACGGACGGAGCGTCCATCATGGTGGGCGGCTTCTTGGTGGTGGGCACCCCGGTTCCCTTTGTCGACGCCCTGGTGGAGCGGGGTGTGAAGGACCTGACCATCATCTGCAATGATGCCGGCTACCCCGACCGGGGCGTTGGCAAACTGATCGTCAACCGGCAGGTGAAGCGGCTGATCGCCTCCCACATTGGCATGAACCCCGAGGCCGGCCGACAGATGAACGCCGGCGAACTGCAGGTAGAGCTGGTGCCGCAGGGCACCTTTGTCGAGCGGATCCGCTGCGGCGGGGCTGGCCTGGGCGGCTTCCTCACACCGACCGGCGTGGGCACACTGGTGGAGGAGGGGAAGCAGAAGATCGACCTGGAGGGGCGCACCTACTTGCTGGAGCTCGCACTGAAGGCGGATTTCGCCCTGGTCTATGCCCACCAGGCCGACACCATGGGCAACCTGGTCTACCGGCGTTCGATCCGCAACTTCAACCCGGTCATGGCCATGGCCTCCCGGACCACCATCGCCCTGGCGCGCGAGGTGGTACCAGCCGGCCAGATCGATCCGGACCATGTCATGACCCCCGGTATCGTGGTGGACCATATCGTCAAGGCATAGGAGGTGCGCCTCGTGGATAGCAATGCTCGCCGTGAATGGATCGCAAAGCGCATCGCCCAGGAGTTCAAGAGTGGCGACGTGATCAACCTGGGCATCGGCCTTCCCACCCTGGTCGCCGCCCATATCCCGGCGGATGTGCAGGTGCTCTTCCAGTCAGAGAACGGCTTTGTCGGTCTGACAGCAGCCCCGCGCGACCCAGCCATGCAGGATCCAGACGTCTGCAACGCCGGCGGCTTCCCCGCGGGGATCATTCCCGGTGGCGCCTTCTTCGATTCGGCGACCTCGTTTGCGATCATCCGCGGGGGCCATGTGGCGGCGACCGTGCTCGGGACGCTGGAGGTGGACCAGCACGGAAATATCGCCAACTGGATGGTCCCCGGCAAGAAGGTCCCCGGCATGGGCGGTGCCATGGACCTGCTGGTCGGTGCCAACAAGGTCTACGTTGCGACCGACCACGTGACCAAAGATGGCGCCCCCAAGCTCCTGGAGCGTTGCACCCTGCCGCTGACCGCCCAGGGCGCGGTGGATGTGGTCGTGACCGAGTTGGGCTACTTTGAGATCACCCCTGAGGGTTTCCTGCTCAAGGAGCTTGCACCTGGCGCCACGGTGGATGAGGTCATGGCATCGACCGCGGGCCACGTGGTGATCGCCTCCGACCTCAAAGAGGGGACCCTGTAACCGCTGGCCTATTCGGCAGGAGATGGCAGGGAAGTGGAACTTGTCGGCGAATGATAGGAGGGCAGTCGTCCATAGGGGGAGAGCCGCTTGTCCTACAAAGCCCCGCCGAACGGTTTCCGAACCTTCCTGATCCTCTGGGCTTCACAGGCGGTCTCGACCTTCGGGACGGCTCTGACCCTCTTCGCCCTGAATATCTGGCTGGTGCAGGTCGTCTACCCGTTGCCGGAGCAGAAGGGCAGCCTGGCCTGGTCCCTGGCCGCCCTTGGCATGGTGAGCGGGATCTGCACGATCGCTGCCACCCCAATCGCAGGCGCCCTTGCCGACCGACTGGACCGCAAGCAGATGATGCTGACCGGGGATTTCCTCAACGGGCTGATCATGGCTTCGGTCACCTACCTCATGGCCACTGACCAGCTAGCGGTCTGGATGGCGCTGATCGCTACCGGGCTGCTGGCCATTGTCGGCGCCGTGCACGGCTCGGCCTTTGACACGAGCTATGCCATGCTCCTGACCGACGCGCAACTCCCCCGCGCCAACGGGATGATGCAGACAATCTGGTCGCTCTCCTCGCTCCTCTCGCCGGCGATCGCTGCGACAATCATCGCCCTGCCATCCCTGGCCAGGCAGGGGGTGCTGCCCGGCCTGGTCGGCGAGGCGTTGGGCGGGCTGCAGAACGGGGCCGCCCTGGCGATGGGGATCGACAGCGCCACCTTCTTCCTCTCAGGCCTCGTCCTGCTCTTCCTGAGCATCCCCTCGCCCCAGCGGGCCGATCTGGCCGCGGGAACTGGCAAGAGGCCATCAATCTGGTCCGATGTCCGCTTCGGCGCCCTCTTTATCTGGCAGCGGCGCCCGCTCCTCTGGCTGCTGGTCACCTTCGCAATCGTCAACCTCACGTTGCAGTTGGGCGTCTTCCTGCCCCTGATCGTGAAGGAGGAGCTGGCACTGGACTGGACCGGCCGCTCCATGACCTACGAAACCGCTCTGGCGGCCATAAACACGGCGCTGGCGGCAGGCGGACTGGCTGGCGGTGCGGCGGTCAGCCTTTGGGGCGGGGCGAAGCGGCGCCGGACGCTGGTGCTGCTCCTCTCCATGCTGGTGACGGGGCTGTTGCAGATCGCTGTGGGCTTCTCCAGCAGCCTTTACGTAGCCATGGGGATCATGTTCCTCTGGGACTTTATGGCCCCGGTCTCCAACGCCCACTCCCAGGCGATCTGGCAGGGGCAGGTGCCCCGCGAACTGCAGGGGCGGGTCTTTGCCATACGCCGGGTCTTCGCCTGGTCGCTGGGCCCGCTGGGGCAGGTGGTCGCTGGCTTCCTGGCAGCGGTCATGGCGCCGGGCATGGGCTTCGCCCTGCTGGGCGGGGTGCTCACCCTGGTCTGTCTCTTGCAGCTCTTCAACCCGGGGCTCCTACGGCTGGATGACCCGGAGTACATGGCCAGTCTTGGGGCCTAGGAGGCGATTGCCGTGAGGGGGATGCCCCTGCCGGAGCTACAGCGGTATGTCCTGGCGGCAGCGAACGAGGCGGGAATCGATCTGGCAGATGCCTTGAGCGAGAAGGAGGAGCGGAACCGCCAGCGGTTCGGAGCGGACTAAGATCCTGCCCGGATCCCAAAGAACGAGCCCCTGCCGTTGGCAGGGGCTCTCATACTACCACGGGTCCTCCCAGCGGAGATCGGCGTCGGGCCAGCGGAGGATCAAGGCCCGGCCGTCTGCGAGCCAGCCTACCGGCCGCCCCTCACCGAGCGAGAGCCGCTCCCCCGTTGCAGGGGTCAGGAGCGCAACCTCGCCCCAGGTGCGGGCGGGGTAGAGGAACCGCTCCCCGTCCGGGTGCCAGAGTACCGGACCCGGGGCCTCAGCCAGCCGGTGCAGGACCGCCCCGGTCTCGGCCTCCAGCAGGACCGATCCCACCAGGACCTTCCTGCTATCTGGGGTCCAGGTGATCGGGCTCCGCCAGGCCCGCTCGACCCCATCCAGATTCATGGCGATCGTCCGCATCGTACCGGCGTCAAAATCGGCGACCATGATTGCGACGCCATCATCCAGGTCTTGATTGATCAGAAGCTTGCGGGAGTCTGGGCTCCAGGTCGGCCCGTACAGGACGATTCCGTCCTTGCCTGGGGCGAACCAGCGGAGCGTGCCCGGGAACTCGTGCCGAGCGAGGGTGGTGAGGTCGAGCATCACCAACCGCACGGGGTAATAGGGGTCGGGGAGATTCGGGTCATCCACCGGCACGAAGAGGGCGAGCCGGTTGCCGTCTGGGGAGAGCTCGAGGCCCCAGATCTTGGGGAGCTCCTTCCCCTCGGTCAGCACCTGCTCCACGCCATTCGGACCGGTGTGGCTGATCACCAGGTGGTTTTCCGCATTGCGGCGGGTCGTCATGCGCTCAGAGCCAAACTGGCTCCAGCGTCCGGGGTAGCCCTCCACCGCGACGGCGGACAGCTTGCCCGATTGCAGGTCGAGCGACCAGGGGCGGTAGGGGGCATCCCAGGGGCTGCTCAGTTCGGCTCGTCGCTCCAGGGAGAGGAAGCGGACCTCACTGCGATCCGGCGAGAGCTGGATCGTGCTGATCTCCGGCGGGAGGTCCGGCCCGGTCCGCTCCTCGGTGCCGGTCACCGGATCGACCGCCACCAGGTGCGCCGGCTCGCCGGTGTAGAGGTAGGGCAGGGTCCCAGCCACGTTCAGCCCGTTCGCCCCCCGGGCGCCGATGAGGTTAAGATAGAGAAGCGGCTCAGGGTCGGCGACCGTAAGCTCCAGGGTCTGGTCATCGCGCCAGGTCATGGCCTGGATCCCGCCCGTGCCGGTGCTCAACTGGAGCGCCTCCGCCACGGAATCCCGGTTCATGGGGCTGGTGAAGGTGAGGCGCAGGTGGAGCGGGGCGCCGCCGGTCGGGATATAGGTGCTGGTAGGCACCCATCCCTCGGGGCTCCGGTAGGCGAGGGTAGCGCTCGGGTGCGCCTGGCGTGTAAAGGTGACGGTAAAGGGCGATCCGGTCGAGCCGTCCGGGTGAATGATCTCGCGGAAGGTCAGGCGGAAGGAATCCCCCGCTGCGCCGGCTGGGATCGCCAGCTCAAACCCAGAGTCGAACCGGGTTTCGGTGGGCTCCACGCCCTCCAGGAGCATCTGGTCCTCGTACCAAGCAGGACGCGGAGCGGGCTGTAGCGACCCGCTGAGCCGGAACGGCTCGGTGCCCACCACAACCGTTCCAGGCTGGGTGATCCGGGCGTAATCGTCGGTCGCGAGGCGAATTCTGCCTCCCTCTACGATCGGCTTCTGCCCGATTGGGAAGATGATCTCGCTCAACTGGGTGGACGGATTTGAGAGGGTCTCCGGCTCGGTCTCTGGTGGGGGCGGTGGGCTTGTCTGTTGGCTCTGGTTACAGGCGGCTGTGACCACGGCGAACACGATCGATAGGAGCAGCCGGGCAATCTTTCGTGGGCGGCGCAACCGGTTCACCCCATTCGGGATCTGCTTTCGGTGTGAAAGAGGAGGGGCAGATCAGCAGTACCGCCTGATTAGACGAAATCGGGTGGCGGCCGGTTGCTGGGCCTGAGCCCGTTGCTGGCTACCTGAATTTACCTGCGGATTACCTGCCGGCTACCTGCGGGCTACCTGCTGGCTACCTGAATTTACCTGAAGCTGCCTGCAGATCACCTGCAGACTACCTGGGGTGCCCGGGGCTACCGTCGTTGGCTTGAGTAGAGGCGGCTACGTCTCCCTGCTTCGGCTCGGCTGCCGGCGGAGTCGCCGACGGCGCCGTTGTTGGCGGCTGTTGGACCGACTGAGAGGGGGTCTCTTTCTGGGATACCTGTCCACTGCTCTGATTATCCGGCGGCTTGGCCTCGGTCTTCTTTGCGGAGCGGCTCGGGCGGGTGGTCAGCGCCCTGGTGTCAAGGGCGAGGTAGTCTACCCCGTTGGGAGCTGTGCGGGTCACAACGGGGAAGGCGATGACCCGGCCCTTCTTGGGCTCTACTTTCATCTGCAGGAGGGCCAGTCTCAGATTGACGGTGGCTCCGTTCTCCGTATCGCTGTACTTCAGCTCTTCCACTCCGTCGACCCCCGCCTGCCTTGCAGGCAGAGGCACCATGATCACCTGCCCGTTCTCCGGGTCCGGAATGAAGCCGAGGTGGGTCAAACGGCCTGAGAAGCCGCTCGACAGGGCAGAGAGGAGCCGCAGGTTGAGGTACCCCTCGTTCTTCTCACTCATGGTCATCTCCATCTTCATGGAGGTGACGTCATCCGCCGACGTGGCCCAACGAAGACCGGGAAACGGGCTGTCGACACTGTGATTCAGACCGACCTTCTTGATCGCACCTGGGATTGGAACCTGCTTCGCACCCTCATGCTGGGCCGGGTTGGTCGGCGTCTTGGAAGCCTTGTTCACCTTCGCCATCGCACTCCACCTCTTCCCACGTTGACTTGGAGCCTGATTCTAGATACCTTCACCTCCTAATACGTATAGACCTCAAATTTGGTTCGAACTCCTGCCCCAGATTCGCATCCCCCACCGTACTCCCCAGGCGAGCAATGCAGAAGGGGCCCGCCTCGCGGCGAGCCCCTCGAACCTTACTCCACGAACCCGCCCAGCACTGCGCTCGACGCCTCGTAGTAGAGCTTCACCATTCCCCGGGCCTCGATCCGGGGCAGGAGCAGGACCCCTACCCGGTCCGCCGCCGGCGCCAGCTTCCCGCTCACCAGCCCGTCGCCCAGGTCCAGCACCTCCAGCACCTCGTACTGGTTCCGCCCCGAGTCTACCAGGTAGATTCCCGCAGTCTGTAGCGCCCCCGACCGGAACCCCTGGTTCGACAGCTCAACCAGCAGCAGGCTGTTCGTCTCCAGGAGTGCCATCAGCCGGGCCCGGGTCCCATAAGCCAGCTCCAGGTTCTCATCCGCCAGGATCTCACGGTTCAGCAGCGTAAAGGTCGCATCCAGCGAGATCCCGGAATCCGCCCGCACCGGCGTGCTAATGGAGCGGCTCGCTCTCTTCGCCCGCCACTCATCCGCCGAACTCTTCACCAGTACCGGCATCTCCGGCACGTACCGGGCGATCGAGACGTAGGTACCTTCCTGGCTGAAGCTGATCCCGAAGGCCTCCAGCAGTTCCGCCGGGAGGAAGAGTCGACCGTTCAGCCGGACCGGGGCCACACCGACCGCTTCGCTCTGAGACCCGATCACCACCACTGTCCGGCCTACCGTTACCTTTGCGCTGACCGGGCCGTACTTCAGGGTGACCTCCTGCTCCAGGGCGCCGCTCACCTCCACCCCCAGGGAGGTGAAGACCTCCAGGGGCAAGAGGACGCCGTCTTTCTTGACGATCGGGTCATAGGCGAAGAGGACCTCCTCGCCATCGATCACATAGGTGTAGGAGCCGCCGGAGAGGGTGGCCGCCTCCGCCTGGGACTGCAGGGGCCAGGCAAGCGCCGCCAGCAGCACCAGGACGATCCCCAGCAGGGCCACCAGACTTGTAAGCCGCTTCATACGTGTAACCTCCTAGTCGCGCCGCAGCGCCTCAATCGGGTCGAGCTTGGAGCCCTGGTAGGCCGGGTAGAAGCCGAAGATCACACCCACCGCTGCCGAGAAGCTGAAGGCCAGGATCACCGAGTCGGTGGTGATCACCGCCTGGAAGTCCATGAACTGCGAGATCACCGATGCGCCGCCATACCCCAGCGCCATGCCGATCACGCCACCTGAGATCGAGAGGATCAGCGCCTCGATCAGGAACTGGAGCAGCACGTCCCGCTGCTTCGCCCCGATCGCCTTGCGTATGCCGATCTCACGGGTCCGCTCCGAGACCGAGACCAGCATGATATTCATGATCCCGATCCCGCCGACCAGAAGCGAGATCGAGGCGATCGCACCGAGCAACAGGGTGAAGATCCCGGTTACCTGGTTGACCGTGTCGAGCAGTTGGTCCTGGCTCTGCACCCGGACCGCATCCTCCGCCCGGAACTTCTCCACGTAGAAGTCGGTCAGCATTTGGGTGACCACCGGGGACATCTCGCCAGATGACGCCTTGACCGTCAGTGACTGGATCCGGTTCAGGCCGAGCAGCCGGGCCAGGCTGGTCCAGGGGACCAGGATCACGTCATCCATGGACTGGCCCATGAACCCGGTGGAGCCCTTTGACTCTGCCACCCCGATGATCGTCCAGGACTGGCCGAGGAAGCGGATCGTCTGACCGAGGGGGTTCGCCCCGTCGGGGAAGAGTTGCGCCGCCGTCTCGATCCCGATTACCGCCACCCGCCGGCGGGTGTTCACATCGGCCTCGGTGAAGAAGGAGCCGCGCTCCAGACCCCGCTCCCGGATGATCTGGTAGGCCTCGCTCGTCCCCTCAATATTCACCTCGTACTCGGCCTGGGTCGACTTGACCACCTGGGTCGCCGACTGTACGGTCGGCATGATCGCCGAGATCCCGGGGATCCGTGCCCGGATCTGGGCGATATCCTTCTCCTCCAGCCGCCGCTCCGTGGTGTTGCCGCGCGCCTGAACGGTGATCAGATTGGAGCCGAGGGTCTGGATCGACGCAGTGGCCGACTGCTTCGCCCCCTCGCCCACCGAGACCAGGGCGATCACCGCCGCCACGCCAATGATAATCCCCAGCATGGTCAGGATCGAGCGGAGCTTGTTGCCCACAACGCCCAGCCAGGCGGTGCGCATTGCCTCCATGATCACGAAGATCATGCGCCAGCCACCTCCCCGGCGCCCGCCAGAAGCTTCGCCAGCTCGGTCTTCGCATCCAGCGGGTGCTGATTGATCTCATCGCTCAGGATCCGGCCGTCCCCCAGCCGGACCACCCGCTTGCAGTGGGCGGCGACCCGCTCGTCGTGGGTGACCAGCACCACCGTCCGCCCCTCGGCGTTCAGCTCCTGGAAGAGGGCCAGCACCTCCTGGCCTGTCCGGCTGTCCAGGGCGCCGGTCGGCTCGTCGCCCAGGAGGATCGACGGGTGGGCGGCGATCGCCCGGGCGATCGCCACCCGCTGCTGCTGCCCGCCGGAGAGCTGAGAGGGCTTGTGGTGCCCCCGGTTGCCCAGCCCCACCCGCTCAAGGGCGCCCTGCGCCATTTGCTGCCGCTTCGCCCCTGGGATCCCCCGGTAGATCAGCGGAGTCTCCACATTCTGCAGGGCGGTCAGCTTGGGCAGCAGGTTGAACTGCTGGAAGATAAACCCGATATGCTGGTTGCGCACCTCGGCCCGCTGGTTGTCATCGATCCGGCCGACCTCCTTGCCGGCGAGGAAGTAGTTCCCGCCGGTGGGCCGGTCCAGGCAGCCGATCATGTTCATAAGCGTCGATTTGCCCGAGCCAGAGGGTCCCATAATGGCGACCATCTCGCCTTCACCGACCTGCAGGTCTACGCCGGCCAGGGCATGAACCGCCGTCTCGCCCGTGCCGTAGACCTTGGTCATCGCCTCAATTCGGATCATTACCGCTGCCCCCCTGTGCCGGCGGGGACTGCAACATCGGGCCGCTGGCCGCCCATGGGGCCGGTGCCGCCGGTGAACGGGGTGCGAACCTGGGTGGCGTTGGAGCCCTGGATCACGGCGGTAATGATCTTGTCGCCCTCATTCAGCCCGCTGGTGATCTCGTACCGGTCCTCGGTCTTCAGTCCGACCTGGACCTCCTTGCGCACCGGCTGGCCGTTCTCCAGCACCTGCACGGTGGCGGCACCGCGGGCGATCGTCACGGCGGTTACCGGGACGGCGAGGACATCCTTCTTCTCCTCCACGGTAATGTTGACCGTGGCGTTCATGCCGGCCATGATTCCATCTGCCTGGTCGATCACGACGGTCACCTGGAAGGTGGCGATATCGTTCTTGAAGGTCCCCTCCGGGTTTACCTTGGAGACCTTGCCGGTGTAAGTCTTGCCGGGCAGGGCGTCCAGCGTGATCTCCGCCGGCTGGCCGACCTTCACCATGGCGACATCTAACTCGTCGACGTTGATCGTCACTTCCATGGCGCTGTAGTTCGCCACCCGGAAGAGGTCGGTGGCGTTGGTCACCTTGTCACCCACCGCCACGGTGACCCGCGAGAGGGTGCCATCCACCGGGGCCTTTACGGTCAGGTCCGAGACATCGGTCTGCCGCTGCGAGAGGGTCAACTCCGCCTGCTGGAGCTTCTGCTGGTAGGTGAAGAGCTGCCGGCTGGGATCTTGCGCCGGGTTCATCAGGTTCGCCAGGTTCTGCTCCTGGGTCGCCAGGTCATTCTCCGCCTGGGCCAGTTGCACCGCGAGGTCGTCGTTCTCAATGGTCAGGAGCAGGTCGCCAGCGGCGACGGTCGCCCCTTCGTGGACGTGGATCGCCTCGGCGGTGCCGGCCACCTTCGCCCGGACCTCCACCGCATCATTTTCGATGCTGCCATTGGCCTGGATCAGATAGGAGAGGCCGGGCCTGGCGATGGTCACCTGACCGACCATGCCGGGCCGGATTCCGGGGATCGCCGGCAGGTCGATCGCCACCGTCAGGTTGGCATCGCGCCCGTTGCCGACGGTGCTGGCGGTGCCGCCCAGCCGTGCGATACTGCCCTCATAGGTGCCGTGGCCGGCAAGGGTGATCTCGGCCCGCTGACCCAGGCTCAGTTTCGTCGCCGTCTCTTGTGGCAGTTGGATCAGCATGGTGGGGGTGGAGTCGTCGAAGATCGTGAAGAGCAGCCCATTGTTGCTGATGCTGCCGCCCGCGGTCACGTTCTCCGAAGCGATCACGCCCCCGGTCGGGGCGGTCACCTGCAGGTTGGCCATCTCCTCCTGACGCTGCTGCAGGGTGAGCCGGGCGTTCGCCACCTTCAGCTCCTGCGCCCGAACAGCCGTCGCCTGCGGGCTGACCAGGTTCGCCAGGTTGGCAGCGGCGTTGTCCCGGTCAAGCTGCGCCTGGGCGAGGCTGGAGAGGAGTGAGTCGTTCTCCAGGATGATCACGGGCTGCTCCGCCTTCACCTGGTCGCCATCCTTCGCGAGGATCTGGGCCACGGTGCCCGTCTGGTTGGGGCGGACCGTCACCCCATTGCTCGATGCAGCCGGCCCGGTCCCGGTCACTTGTGACCGGAGCGTGGTGCGGGTGACCACATCTTCCACGTAGCGGGTCCCGCCCGCTGCCGAGCTGGTGGCCCGCCGATTCATGAACCACCAGCCGCCACCACCCAGCAGGGCGACGACCACGATGCCTGCGATAACCTTCTTCTGCATGATCCATATCCCTCCGCTGATCTACGTTTCAGGGGTAGCAATGGGGAGAGTAAAGCCGAAGAGAGAGCCCTGGCCCGGGGTTGATTCCACCCAGACCCGGCCGCCCTGCAGCTCAATCAACTGCTTGGCGATTGTTAGACCTAAGCCAGAGCCGTTTCTGTTCGGGGTGCGGGCCCGGTCGATCTTGTGGAAGCGGTCCCAGATCAACTCCTGCTCCTCCGGGGGAATGCCCGGTCCGGTGTCCCGTACGTAAATGGCGATGTAGTCGGAGTCAGCCGCACTGGTAATGGTGATCGAACCCCCGGCTGGCGTGTAGCTAAGGGCGTTCTGCAGCAGGTTGACCAGCACCTGCTCCACCCGCTCCGGTTCGCACAGGACGATGGGGGGGTTCTCCAGCAGGACCGTCTGCAGGGTGACCTGGGCCGCTCTCGCCGGCCCGTCAAAGACGGCGATTGCCCGGCTCAGGTAGGGAGTGATATCGCACGGGATCGGGTGGAGCCTCAGCCGCCCGGCCTCAAGCCGGGAGATATCCAGCAGGTCACCGACCATGCGGGTCAGCCGGCCCACCTCCTGGCGGACAACCTGGAAGTGCTGCTGCCGCCCCTCCTGCCCGCCGATCCCATCGTGGATCGCTTCCAGGTAGCCGGATATGCGGGCCAGAGGACCCTTCAGCTCGTGGGAGACCTGGGTGAGCAGCTCCTTGCGGGCGCTCTCCAGCCGCCCCAGCTCGGTCGCCATTTCATTGAAGCCGGTGACCAGCTCGCCCACCTCATCGCGCGTGCGCCAGTCCACCCGGGCCGAGAAGTCGCCCCTGGCCACCTGCTGCCCCGCCTGGCGCACCAGGGAGATCGGCCGGGCGATCCGCTGGGAGAGGTAGTAGCTCACCCCTGCCACCACCACCACGGCGAAGAGCGCACCGTAGAGGAGGAAGCGGAGGGGCTCTGCGTCGCCGTGTCGGTCCGGTCCGCCCAGGGGCGCCGGGCGCAGGATCACCGCACCCAGCACCTCGCCGTCCCGGACCACGGGGACCGCCACCGCCTGGTTGCGGAAGGTGTGCCAGAGGGTGACCGCCTCCTCGCCCTTCAGGACCTCCTGGTAGAGCTCGGGTGGCAGCCGCCGCCCCTCCGCGGTCTCCGCAGAAGAGGAGGCCATGCGGACCAGCCCCTCCCGGTCGACCAGCCAGATATGGGCCGACTGACCCCGCTCCACCAGGTCGATCGTCTCCTGCATCTCGCGGGTCTGCTCGCTGCCCCACTCCTGCTGCTCCAGCAGGGAGGCGATCACCTGGCCGTAGTCGGTCAGCTGAGCGAAGAGGGTCTGGCGGGCGGCGGTGAATACCCGCAGGCCGACGTAGCCGGAGGAGATCATCAGGGCGAGAAAGGCGACCAGCAAGTGGGTGAGGAAGAGTCGGTGGAAGATCCTCATGAGATCACCGCCTCGAACTTGTAGCCGACGCCCCAGACCGTCTTGATCGACCCCTTCGCCGGCCCCAGCTTCTCCCGCAGCCGGGAGACGTGGACCTCCAGCGTCCGGGCATCGCCGGTCTCAAACCCCCACACCTTCTCGATCAAAAGTTCCCGGGGGAAGACCCGGCCGGGGTTGTTCGCCAGCAGCCAAAGGATCTCAAACTCCTTCGGGGTCAGCTCCACGGGGGCGCCCTGCACATGCAGGGTGAAGCGCTCCCGGTCCACCACCAGCCCGGCGTACTCGACCCGCTCCCGCCCCTGTGTGATCGCGGGCTCCTTGGCGCGCCGGATCAGCGCCTTGACTCGCGCGACCAGTTCCCGGGGGAGGAAGGGCTTGACCACGTAGTCATCGGCCCCCTCTTCGAAGCCCCGGACCCGGTCCTCCTCCTCGCCGAGGGCGGTGACCATGAGAATGGGGACCCGGCTTGAGCGCCTTATGCGGCGGCATACCTCCCAGCCGTCCAGCTCCGGCAGCATCAGATCCAGCAGGATCAGGTGGGGCGACCACTCCGCCGCCCGGCTCACGCCCGTCAGTCCGCTGTGGGTCATCTCGACCTGGAAGCCGGCCTCCTTCAGGTAGAGCGCCATCAGGTTGGCCAGGGAGAGATCGTCCTCAATAATAAGTACACGTTCCATGAGAACCACCTTACCGGAGGAGGCTTACGAAAGCCTCAAGATTTCTGGCGAACATTTCGGGGGGCCGGGGCGTCTATCAGTCAGGATAGGAGGTCTTTGCGTGCAGGTCTTGGGATGCCATGTGAGCGATTCGACCCTCGCCTCCTGGGAGCAGCGGCTGGTCTTCGAGCGGGAGCCGATCTTTGTGGATGATGCGCGGGCGGCGCTGTTGCCGACCGGTGCCGTGGTGCTGGATAGCCGCGAGTTTGGGGAGAATTACGCCATGGCCCCCCTGGACCTCTGGGACTCCTACGACCTCTACCGCATGGATCGGAGGGGGCTCTCGGTCGCCTTCCTCACGCCCAATGAGGTTGCGGCCCTTCCGGCTGCGGCCCGGCAGGAGTTGATGTCCCTCCAGGCCAGCCGTGGCCGGGGGCAGATCTACGATCACCTGCACGGGGCTGGCGAGCGGGACCGGTTCATGGTGGATGCTGCCCCGCGCTACGCCCTGCGCCACGACACCTGGTGGGCGATGACGCCGGCGGCGCGGCGGGACTGGTTGCAGAGCTTTGTCAGCGAGGGGCGCAAATCCTGCCTCTCGCTCGCGGTGAGTGAGGAGCAGTGGGAGCGATTTGGCCCGGTGGCCCGGCGATTGGCGGGGCGGTTTGAGGCGGTGAGCGGGCCGAACTGCTTCGCAACGGCGCTCGCAGCGGTGACAGAGTCGGTGGCACTGGCGGAGTCCATTGCGGGCCACTGGTTGCACCCGGCGCCGTTTCTGCGGGGGCTGTCGGAGCGGGGGTTCGCAGACGGGGGGCCGGTCGGCGGTGACGGGTCTGCCCTCCCGCCGGGCTCGGTGCTCCTCTTCGTAGATGATGAAGGCGGGCTCCAGCACGCCTGCTACTACCTGGGTGACGGGTTGACGCTGAACAAAGATGGCCAGGGCTGGTTCATTCCCCGGCAGGTCAGGCCGGTCGCCGAGGTGCTTCAGAGCTGGCGGGACGATGGGTTCCACCCCCGGGTTTACACGCAGTAGGGCGAGGAGGATGAGTTGGATGCGCAAGGCAGTAGCCTCTCTGCTCCTGCTGATGCTGGTTGCGGCTGGGTGTTCCAGGCCGCGCACGGTTGAGCAACCGGCCCCGGTGGTGGAGCCACCCACGCCGGCGGTGGAGACCCCGCCCACGCCCGATGGGCCAGACCTCATGGCGGTGCAGAGTCCTTTTGAACTGACGATCGATGAGCTGCGGCGGGGGCTGGTCCGCTACCTGAGCCAGGGCGAGGGGGAGCTGGCCGACCGGCTGAGTGCCCTCTACGACCGCTGGCAGTTGGCGACGCCGGAGAACTATGTCCGGCTGGTCGAGGCCGACCTGGACGGCAATGGCACGGCCGAGGTGGTAACCGCCCTGAACGGCTCCGGGAGCCTGACCGGCGTGGGGCAGGTCTTCGTGATCACCCGTGCGAATGGTGCCGTTGCAGTGGAGCCGGTCAGCGGTGAGCCGCTGGAGGGGGTCGGGCTCTTCGCCGTCACCGACCTGACGGGAGATGCGCAGCGGGAGATGATCTGGACGAGCACCCATGTCGGAGCGCATACCCCCACCACCGAGCTCTTTCTCTCCCGCTGGCGCCCAGGCCAGAGCGAGGTGCTCCCCGGGGCGATCTCCATGGCCTCGGCGCGGGTGGAGTTGGAGGGGAACGAGCTGGTCCTGACCGGCGGGATGATCGGCTCGGTCGGGGCCGGTCCCCAGCGGAGCAGGACCGAACGGTACCGCTGGACCGGCGAGCGGATCGAGCTGGTGGACCAGCGGTATGCCAGCTCGACCCTGGGCTACTTCCGCCTGATCGACGGGATCGTGGCCGAGCGCTTCGCCCACGTTGACGAGGCTGCGCGCGCCTACCGCGATGCCATGGCCGATGCTGAGCCGAACCTGGAGGGGGTCGTCGAGCCGGACATGCGGGCCGGGTTTGTGGCTGCGGTGCGCGCCTTCGCCCGGTTCCGGCTGGGGGCTCTCCTCCTGGCCCAAGGGCAGGGGGAGGAGGCGCGCCGGGTCCTGGTGGGGGAGGCTGCCCTCTTCGCGGAACTGCCCGCCCTCATGGCTGAGGCGGGGGAGCGTGAGGCGGGCTGCAAGGCAGCCGAGGCCTGGGCCAACACAAACGCCAGCTTCCTGGAAGCGCTGAACAGCACCTTCGGCTATGCGCAGCCCCGCTGGCAGGCGGTGGACCTCTGCGGCCCCCTCCCGGCGACCGGCCTATAGGGAGATCCCACCAGCAGACAGGCCACCGGGCGGCTCGGACATCTCGTCGAGCACCGGTGGCCTGTTCGCCCGTATGTAAGCTGATCCGCCCTGGCCTCATGCCATGACAGGAGTCGCCGCCCCGGCGGCGTAACAGTCCAGGATCTGCTGGTGCGTCTCCGCAATCGGCAGCGAACGCAGCTCGGCCAGGGTGACCCAGCGCAGCTCGCGGGACTCCTCGCTAATCCGCAAGACCGAGTCATCTGCCACCGTGACCAGGTAGGCCATGGTCACGCTTCGGATCACGTTCCCATCCGGGTAAGCGATAATCCGGCTCGGGTCGGAAAAGGTGCCGAAGAGGGTCAGATCGGTCAGCGTCAGGCCCGTCTCTTCGCGAATCTCCCGCGCAATCCCATCGGCCAATGACTCGTTGAGGTCCAGTGCCCCACCGATCAGCGACCAGCGATCCGCATCGGCCCGGTGTTCCAGCAGGAGCGCATCCCCCTTGCGGATCAAGGCACAGATCCCCAGGCTGATCCCGCGGTTCGGCACCGGGGCGCTCTGGTTCTGGAAGTAGAAGTGAGCGGGCACTTGGTATCCCCTTTCGTCGGCATCTTCCAAACCAGATGACGGACCGAGTTGACCTGCAGTTCCGATTCGGTTGAAACGGAAATTGCCGGCGCCCCGTCCATATTGGAAAAGGAGGCGCTGCCAATGCAGCTCAGATCGCTCCTTCTATTCACCCTCCTCCTGGTCGGATTCGGTTCACGGCCCGCACTGGCCCTGGACTGCGTCGATCCCTGGAGCAGGGTCGACCGCTATGACACCATCGTCAAAGCGACGGTGACCAGCGCAGGCTGGTTCCGGGCGGAGCTTCAGGTCGAAACGTATTACAAGGGCGCCGGACCCGCCCGGCTGGCCACACGCTTCGAGGGCTACGGCGATCTGAAGCGGGACTGGATCAACAAGCCGGAGGTGGGCAAGACCTACCTGATCGGCTTTATCAACCGCGATGGCGAACTGGTCAACATGCCCTGTGATCTCTTCACAGCGGCGGCCCCTCAGTCTGAAGCGCGCCTGGGCCAGGGGCACCCGCCCGACCCGACCGCACCCGCCCATCGCCCGCCCTTCCCCTGGCTCTCGGTCACCGGCGGGGCGGCGATCCTGCTGGGAGCCGGGCTGGCCCTCATGCTAAGGCGGCGCTCGAACCTCTAGCGTTCGGTCTGGTCATATCCGCCTCCCCGTTGTACCATTGAGAGAGATGGGAGGGGGGACGACGGTGATCACCGTGAACGGCGGCTACCTGCCCGCGGGGCGCGACGGTTTCTTCTTCCTCTTCGGCCTGGACCCTGCGCTGGAGCGTGGTCCGGGCCGTCGGCGCGCCATGCAGAACCACCCGCAGGCGGCCCCGGTCGAGCGCCTCTACCCCCTGCTCCGGGGGCTGCCCCAGGTCAGCAGCCTCAACCTGGTGATTCTCATGCCCGACGGCGACCGGCTGCTGCCCACCCGTGTGGCGGGCCTGGCAATCCCCCTGGCAGACGCCCCCGGCTGGCTGCTGGACCTGCCCAGCCGCTGCGCCGCCGAGGGTGTGCGCCCCGGCACCTCCCTGCTCACCTGGTCGGCGGCGAGCAAGCTCTTGCTGGAGCTGCTTGGCCGGGGCCGGGTGCTGCCAGGTCTCACGGTCGAGGCGGGCTGTCTGACCGCCCAGTGGCAACTGGCCCACCCCGACCCGGCGGATTCGGAGCGGATCGCCCGCCTGGCGGAGGCGATGCCCGATCTCTGCCGGGCCATGGTCCCGCCGGACCGGAACCCGAAATCCTTCCGCCCGCCTGCCCCGGGCGCCCTGTTGGACCGCTTCCTCCGGGCCGGCGCCTCCGCCCTGGCTGAGCGCTTCCTGGAGGGCATGGACCGCCCCTTCAGCGAGCTAGGGCCGCAGTCGGCGGTCCGCCACTGGCTGCTGGCGCTGGGCGGCCAGGCCAGCCAGGACCTGCCCGCAGGGTTGGTCGGGGCCACCGAGCTGTTCGCCGCGGTCGATTCCTGGATCGCCCCGGCCACCGGGGTCCGGGGGCTCCAGTCGCTCCGCTCCGGGCTGCGCCTCAAGCTGCCGGGCGAGCAGGAGGGGAGCGGCTGGGAGGTGGAGTTGCTCCTGCAGACCACCGTTGAGCCCCGGGTGACAATCCCGGCCGAGGCGGTCTGGGAGGCGATCGGCCAGGAGCTGGTCGTGGGGCACCATAAGTACCAGAATGCAGAGCAGCGGCTGCTCGCCGACCTGCCGGCCATGGCCCGGCTCTACCCGCCCCTGGAGCGGCTCCGGGGGGCGGCAGCCCCGGCGCGGCTCGGCGTCAACACGCAGGAGGTCCTGGCGCTGCTGGAGGAGGCGACCCCGCCCCTCCAGGAGGCCGGCTTCACCGTGCTCCTGCCAACGGGGCTGCTGCGTAGCGCATCGCTCAAGGCCAAGATGCACCTGAAGCCCATGACCGGGGCCAGCGAGTCCAAGTTCGGACTGGACTCGATCGTCAATGTGGACTGGGACCTCGCACTGGGTGGGCTCTCGATCGACTGGGATGAGCTGGAGCGCATGGCCCGGGAGAAGGCGCTCCTGGTCCAGTCCCAGGGCCACTGGGTCCAGGTGGATCAGCGTGCGATCCAGACCGCCCTGAAGAACCTGGAGCCCTACCGGAAGGAGATCAAGCTGGGCACCGCCATGCGGCTGGCGACCCAGTCCGCAACCCGGGAGGAGTCCGAGCCGCCAGCGCCGAGGCCCGATTCACCAAAGCCGGAGGGACCGGTCCAGGTGGAGGCGTCGAGCGAGGGCTGGGTTCTCGACCTGCTGGAGCGGCTCCGGGAGCCCGCCCGAATCGAGCCGGTCCCCGCCCCCGAAGGGCTGAAGGCCACCCTCCGCCCGTACCAGGAGCGGGGCTTCCACTGGCTCACCTTCATGCGCCGCTTCGGCATGGGGGCGATTCTGGCGGATGATATGGGCCTGGGCAAGACGGTCCAGGTCACCGCCCTCCTGCTCCACGAGCGGGAGCAGGGCTGGACCGACCACCCCACCCTGCTGATCTGTCCTGTCTCCCTGGTGGGAAACTGGCGGCGGGAGTTGGCCCGGTTCGCCCCCGGCCTGAAGGTGCTGATCCATCACGGCAGCGGGCGGAGCTCCAACTTTGCCCAGCGGGCCATGGAGCATGACGTGGTGATCACCACCTATACCCTGCTGGCCCGCGACGAGGCGACCCTCGCCTCCGTCCCCTGGGCCGGCCTGGTGGTAGACGAGGCGCAGAATCTCAAGAACCCATCGGCCAAGCACGCCCAAGCGGTCCGGCGGTTGGCGTCGGGCTACCGCATCGCCCTGACCGGGACGCCGGTGGAGAACCACCTGGGCGACCTCTGGGCGCTCTTTCACTTCATCAACCCCGGTATGCTGGGCAGTCAGGAGGAGTTCCGCAAGTCCTTCGCCCTGCCGATCGAGCGCTTCCGGGACGAGGAGGCGGCCCGGCGGCTGCGGGAGTTGGTCCAGCCCTTCATGCTCCGCCGGCTGAAGACCGACCCGACGATCATAAACGACCTGCCGGAGAAGCAGGAGAACCCGGTCTTTGTCAACCTGTCCATGGAGCAAGCGGCGCTCTACGAGGCGGTCGTGGAGGATACCATGAACCGGACCCTCGGCCTGGCCGGCATCGCCCGGCATGGGGCGGTCCTGGCGGGGCTGACCCGGCTCAAGCAGGTCTGCAACCACCCATCCGGCCTCTTGGCGGATGGCGGACCCATGGAGGGGCGGTCCGGCAAACTGGACCGTCTGACCGAGATGCTGGAGGAGGTGCTGGCCGAGGGCGACTCCGCCCTGATCTTCACCCAGTTCTCGCAGTTTGGCAGCCGGCTGCAGGAGTACCTGGCCCGCCGCTTCGGCTGCAATGTGCTCTTCCTGGATGGCTCCGTCCCCCGCCACGAGCGGGAGCGAATGGTCCAAGCCTTCCAGGAGGGGGAGGCGCCGATCTTCGTCCTCTCGCTGAAGGCGGGTGGCGTCGGCCTCAACCTGACTCGGGCATCGCACGTCTTCCACTTTGACCGCTGGTGGAACCCGGCGGTGGAGGACCAGGCGACGGACCGCGCATACCGCATCGGACAGACCCAGAAGGTCATGGTCCACAAGCTGGTGACCGCCGGGACCCTGGAAGAGCGGATCGACGAGCTCCTGACCGACAAGCGGCAGATCTCGGGCCAGGTGGTGGGGACGGGCGAGTCCTGGCTGGGCGAGCTCTCCACCGAGGACCTGCGCCGCCTGATCGCCCTGGATTCACCGGAGGGGGAGGGCTAGCGAATGACGACCGAGATGCTGAACTGGTGGTCTGAGCGCTGGCTGACCTGGGGACGAGCCCTCGGCCTCGGCCCCCAGACCGAGGGGCAGGCCCGATCGGCCCACCGGCTAGACGGCCAGGTCCGGCTCCAGAAGGGGAAGGTCACGGCCCGGGTCTGGGTGAGCGAGCGGCGCCAGGTGGAGGCGTTCCTGAAGGTTCGCCCCTGGGGGGAGCGGGACTGGCGGAAGCTGCTAGACGCCGTGGCCACCCAACCCGACGTGGCCCAGCGGATGCTCTCGGGCCGCATGGGGGCCGAGCTTGAGGCGGTGGCGACCGAGCTGGGGCTGGCGCTCTTCCCCCCGACCGCCACCGTGGGGTGCGCATGCGACAAGAAGAGCATTCAGTGTCGGCACTTGAACTATCTCCTGGCGGAGACGGCGGGGCAGCTGGCCGCAAACCCCTTCCTCTGGCTGGCGGTGCTGGGGCAGGAGCGGCAGGAGCTGCTGGCGGCCCTGCGGGACCGGCTCTCGGACCGCCGCCCCGTGGAGAGCAGCCCCGCCAACGAGGAATCGGTCGTCACCCTGGCCGATGGCGGTGAGCCGCTGGATCTGGCCCGGTTCTGGGAGCCCGCAGCGGACCCGCTGGCCGTTCCGGTCCGGGCCGGCGCAGGCTCCTCGCCCGATGCGCTCCTGCGCAGCCTCGGGCCGTTGGAGGTGGGCGAGCCGATCTACCTGCCGCCTGAGCGGGCGGTCTACCCGCTGCACACGATCCTCCAGCGCATGGTGAAGCAGGTGGGACAGGCCGCCACAGCCCTGGCGCTGGGGGAGGAGGAGCCCGCCTTCCGCGGCGGAAGCCTGCCGGGCAAGCCGGTCTCCCTGGCGGCCCGCCTGGCGCCAGAGGTGGAGGCGGTCCTGCGAGAGGGCGGGGCCATGCGCCTGGTAGATGAGCTCTACGAGCTCTGCCCCACCGCCCGGACCTTGGGCGATGAGGCGGTGGCCCACCGCCACCTGCTTGAGGCCTGCCAGAGCCTGCCCCACGACCTGGTCCTGGTGGCTGGGCGGTACGCCGGCCCTGCGCGATCGCTCCTGCAGGGGGCGGAGTTCCAGCACGTCGTCACCTTTGACGAGTGGCTTTCCGGCGACGCAGCGGATGATGGCGACTGGGTCCGGGGCCTCGCCGCCGCCGGCTGGGCTCGCCCGTCGCTCGCCCCGTGGTTCGAGCGGAATCAGCCCCAGGTGGGCGACCTGCTGCGAATCCGGCTGGAGGAGCGGCTGGTGGTGGAGTTGCTGCCCCGGGCCGAGCGGGACCCCACCGCCCTGCTCCAGAGCGATGCAGTCGCCGCCCGGCTTCTCCAGGCGCTGACCGGCTTCGCCCCCAGGGGGGCGCTCTCCGAGCAGGAGATGGTCGCAGCGCTGCTGGCAGAGGGGGGCTACCGCGAGGGGCTTCACCCCGACCCGCTCTGGCTGGTGGCCCACCTCTCGCCGGGGCTCTACAGCGACCCGGTCGAGCGGGCGATCACCCGCCAGCCCACCGCCTGGCGGCCGGGCTTTGCCCGGTATGTCTACGGGGTCTGGCCCCGGCGGGACGACCGGCTGCGGAGCTTCCAGGCCGGCCTCATGAAGCGGTGGGCCACCCGGCAGCAAATCGAGACCGCCACCGCCTGCATAACCTGGTGGAACCGGCTCTGGCCGGGCGCCCAGGACGAGCCAGGGGTCAAGGAGTCGCTCGGCTCCTTCCTGCATTTCCTCTGGAATGTGGCCCCGCGGGAGGCGGCCCGCCACAAGCTCCCTGTGGACCAGGTCCCCCTGATCCTGGCAGACTGGTTCCGGTTCCTGGCCGACCTCGGCCCCGCCATGGCGGATGCAGTCACGCCGCACCTGCGGGCAATCAGCATGCGGGAGCATTACGCAGAGCGGGTGGCGACCGCCCCGCCCGATGGGTCGAGCGAGGGACAGGTGCTGGCCTGGCAGGCAGAAGGCTTCCGGTGGATTGGCCCAGGCCACTTCTTCGCCGGGGGCGGGTACCACTAGAAGAGGGCTCCGGCCCCCGCCCATGCGGGGAGCCGGAGCCCATTTCGCTTGCGGGGCGGTCAGCCCCTGGGATCAGACTCACGCTGTAGCAGGGCGGTGAATCGCCGCTGCTCTTCCTGCGCCCGGTGCGGGTAGCCCAGGAGCGAATAGGCCCGCACCAGGAGCAGGTGGCTGGGCTCATCTAGCGGTTCCTGGGCGACGGCGGTCTCAGCCGCCTGCAGGGCCAGCTCATACTCCCCATGGTCCAGCCCGAGGGCTGCCAGCTCGGTCAGGCCCTCGTGGACCAGTCGCCCGTAGTAGCGGCGCTGGGTGTCGAAGAACTCATCCATCTCCGGGTCGGGCAGGAACGGGCCCCGGCAGAGGTCGGCGATCCCCTTCAGGGCCGCCATGGCCACCGCCTCCCGGTCATCGAGCAGGGAGCGGCGGGCAACCCCGAGGAGTTGCTCCAGGTAGCGGGCGTCCCAGAAGATACGCCCGCCATCTGTCAGGCGGAGGGTGTCGCCGTCGCCGGCAATCCACTCGGTGGCGCTGTCGCCATCCACCAGGGTGGCGGGCAGGCTCCGGCGGAGTTCATGGACCGTCACCCGGAGGTTGTTGGCTGCGGCCTTCGGCTCTAACTGGGGCCAGAGCATGCCGGCCAGCAGGCTGCGGTTGAGGGGACGGGGGCTCTGCAGGAGCAGCAGGAGGAAGAGGACCCGGGCCTTCCGCCGCCAATGGCGGGTCAGCGACTCGCCCTGGTAGCGGACATCGAAGGTGCCAAAGGTCCGCACCTCCAGCCGAAAGCCGGTGTTGGCCCGCACCGAGAGCAGGAGCCGCTCGGCTGCCCGCCTCAGCTCGGGCGGGGCCCCGTCGCTACCGCCGGCCAGGCTGGCAGCCGCGTGCATGGTGAGCGGGTGGTCCGGGCGGCGGGCCAGCAGGTCGAAGAGCACCGCACCGACCTGTGCCGCCAGGTGGGGCTTTGTGAGAAGGCGGGCCACCCGCTCCAGCTCGGCCTCGCTCAGCTCCGGCAGCACGGCAACGTAGAGTGGGGAGGCGATCCCGGCCTCCAGCCCGTCCAGCATGACCAGCCGCTCCTCCTCGGCGGCCAGCCGGAGGAGGCCAGCCAGGCTGTGCGCCTCGCAGAGGGTGAGAAACCGCGCGAGCGGTTCACGGGGGTCCAGGCCAGCCCGGAAGCGGTAGCGTGCCTGCTGCCAGGCCAGCCGGGCCCGGTAGAGCGGGTAGGCCGGCGAGAGAGCGCTCTCCGCCTCCGCCAGCAACTGCGGGGCAGCCGGAGCCCCGGCCTCGGCGGCGGCATCGATCAATTCGAGCAGGAGCTCCTGGCGGGCGGGGGTGAGCCCGACGTAGAGCGTGCGGGCCGTCTCGATTCGCTGCAGGGCCAGGTCGCGGCGGCCGGACCGGGCCTGGAATGTCGCCCAGGCGATCTCCCGGTTGATCTCGTGGGAGCGGGAGAGGGAGAGGCTCTCTAGCCGCTCCAGCAGGGGCAGGGTCTCTGGGGTTCGCCGGAGGAGGTTGAGCACCTCCACCTGCTCCAGCAGCGCCTGGCCCAGGTAGAAGGACTCACCGCCCTGTCCGGCGGTCTGGACCGCCCGCTCGGCCAGCCGCAGCGCCTCGGAGAGATCGCCCTCCCACCGGGCAATGGAAGCGCCACTCACCATGCTGTGGGCGATCCGTCCGGCATCGCCGGTCTGCTGGATCAGCGCCTGTAGCTGGACCAGGTGCTGCCGGGCCCGGGCCAGCCGCCCGGTCTCCAGGAAGATTCCCACAAGCAGGCCATGGACGGTGGCCTGCACGCTGGCACTCTCCTGGCTGATCGCCAGCAACCGCTCCCCGGCCTCAAGCGCCTCCTCCAGCCGCTCCAGGTAGCGGAGGCAGTAGAGCCCGATCACCCGGATCCGGCGCTCCATGGCCGTGGGAAGGCTCCGGCCAGGCAGGAACCGCTCGATCACGGCCAGCGCCTCGGCGTGGCTGCCATTCAGGTAGAGGAAGCCTGAGAGCATCCAGGCCAGTTCGCCTTCGAACCCGTCGGGCAGGCTGGGTGGAGCCACGAAGCGGTCTCTGCCGCCTTCAAAGCGCCAGTGCCAGAGCTCGCGGGCCGTCTGCACCGCCTCCCGGTAACGGCCCGCTCGGGAGACGGCCAGCGCTTCCGCCCCCGCCACCAGCGGGTGGGTGCGGCGGTAGCCCGGGGGCAACCGCTCGAACCAGGAGAGGACCTGCTCCGTCTCACCGGCGATGCAGAGTTCATCGGCATGACGAAAGAGGAGGAGTGCGAGCTCCTCCTGAATGCTAGACGGGCCGTGTGCGGTCTCAACTTGGGCGACGAGCCCGGCGATCTGGCGAGTCAGCTCCTTAGCCCCTGTCATGCCCATGCTTCACCTTCCGTCTGAACAGTCTATCTTGTGGGATTAGACGAAAGGGGCCGCACTCCTGCCGCACACTCCTATGTAGAGCAGGTGAGCGGCTCCGACCCTACTCCTTCAACTCGGCGGGAAGCCGGTCGGCCAGGGGCAGGACTCCCAGGGGCGCCGCCTGGGTTAGCGGCCAGGGATCGACCGGCGTGTTGCCGATCGTGGCCGTCCAGTGCAGGTGCGGTCCCGTGGAAAAGCCGGTACTCCCCACCACGCCGATCTGGTCGCCCGTCTCGACCGAGTCGCCCGGGGCGACATCGACCCGGTCGCAGTGGTAGTAGGCGGTGAACAGGTTCATCCCATGGTCGAGGATCACCGTCCAGCCCGAGACGATCAGGTGCTCGGCCAGGACCACCTTGCCGCGGGCCGGCGCGAGGATCGGTGTGCCGGTGGGCGCCCCGAAGTCCATGCCGCTGTGCCGCCCGGTCTCCACCCCGTTGACAAAGCGGATCTCCCCGAAGTAGGTGGTGACCCGCAGGTCACCCGGCAGGGGCTTCTGAAATGGGCCCCGCCAGAGAGGGCGGGGGGCGCTGGTGGCGCGCACCGAGTAGACCTTCGCCCAGTCCGCCTCCTGGCGGGGGTCGTAGTAGATCTCGGTCTGCTCCTCGGTCACCACAAGGCGGTCCTCGGTGAACCCCTTCTTTACCACCTCAATCTCCCCCTCCCAGGCACCGTCTGCCCAGGTGAGGGTGAGCGGGTAGCGGCCGGGCCTGGCCGCAGCCGGGAAGCCGACGAAGGCGACCAGCCGCTCCTCCTGCCAGTAGAGGCGGGGCTGCTCCTTCAGTCCCTCCACGGCAATCGTGACCTCGCCCTCCGGCACGTGGCTTACCTCCAGGAGGGCAAAGTCGCCCTGCTGGACCTGGGTCGGCCGAATCGCAATGGCGGGGGGAGTGACTGGAAATGGCTCCGGCTCCGCAGGGAGAGCCGAAGACGGTGGCGAATCTTGTTGAGGCTGCGGGGCAGGGAGAGCTTCTGTCTCTTCCGCCGGCTGCTCCGGCGGGGCAGGGATCGGCTTCGACTGGCAGCCGATTAGCATGACGGCGACGGTGAGCAGCAGGGGCAGCATCGAACGCAGTCGGTGCACGTGGTCACGCTCCCGTAGCCGAACCGCTTACAGGGCTCGGCCTTCAAACTCGCTGAGCCGCTTACGCCACTCCTCGGGGAGCGGCTTCGACCGCTGTTCGGCATAATCGTAGTGGACGAGGGCCGCCCGGCTGGTCGCGACCAGCCGCTGCGAATCCTTCTCGCGAATCACTGACTCCATGATAAAACTCGAATTCCGGATTTCCGAAACTCGGACCCCAACCTCGAGCGTCTCTCTAAGGAAGGCTGGCGACTTGAAGCTGATCGTGATCTCGGCCAAAATGAGAGGGAACGCCCCAATAGCGTCCCCGCCGAGGGCCGAGAGGTAATCAAGCCGTGCGGTCTCGAAGTAGGTGGCATAGACCGCGTTGTTCACATGACCCAGCATGTCACAGTCGCGGAAGGTGACCCGTTGCTCCGTTGTATGGGGGAATCCCTGCAAGATAACTCGCCTCCTTATGACATTACCCGCTTCTCTTCCATTCTTGAACTTCGGTATCCTGCCGCTGTCCCGGTGAATCTATGAGCCAGGGTACTTACAACAGGGGGTCTATCGTCATGATCTGGTTCCTGCTGATCGCTGGTCTCGCTCTTGTCCTGGTAGGGATCTGGGGCGGACCGCGCCAGAAGCTGCGCGCCGACAAGGCCGCGCGCATTCCGAAGGATGCCACCGTCCAGCAGGCATGGGACATTCTCACCAGCCCTGTGCAGTACGAGGACGAGTTGATTAAGATCCCGGATCATCGGCCCTTTCGGATCCCCCGGAACGACCGGAAGTTCTATCAAGGCCTGGCGGTCGGTCTGGGTATGGGGCTCGTCATTGCAGCCTTCCTGAGCCCGTTCTTGCCGCGCCAGGTGGAGACTCCCCAGCAGGTGGCGGTTGAGCCGCCGACCACGAAGCCGGAGGGAACAGGCCAGCCGGAGCCCGCTGCATCGGGCACGAAGACGGGCGAGACCGCACCGCCCGCGACCCAGCAGAATCCGGCGACGACCGGGCAGGGGCAGCCTGCAGCCCCGCCTGCACCGAAGCCGGCGAATATCACCGTCACCATCGCACCGGGCTCCTCCAGCCACGATGTGGCCGCAACGCTGAAGGCTGCCGGCGCCATTGCCGACGAGCAGGAGTTCCTCAAGCAGGTGGTGGCCTCTGGGGTGGAGACGAGCCTCAAGGCGGGGACCTACGTGATCCCGTCCGATGCGACACTGGATCAGGTGATCCAGCAGGTGACGCAATAACAGCAGCGGCGCCGCCCACCCCGGACGGCGCCTTTCTGTTTACGCTGCGTCTCTGGCGCCGGGCCGGCCCCGCCAGTGAAGCAGTCCGGCCATGACCCACCCCATGCCGAAGAGAAGCTGCAGCAGGAGTTGCGCACCCTCCCAGGGGATCTGCCAGAGGAGTGCCGGCATGGTGGCCGCCCCACCGATCAGGAGTGCGACCTCCGCAAGGTAGCGGTCAGACCGGCTGGCGAGCAGACGGGCGAGACCATGCAGGAGCAGACTGCTCCCGAGCAGATAGAGTCCCGCTGTCACCCCCGGCCACTGGGCGGTCGCCTGGGGCGTGACCGCCCGCAGGATCAGCAGGGCGCCGCACAGGCCCGGGAGGAGCACCGCCGGCCAGATCCAGCCAGAGAAGAGGCGGCGCTGATAGAGGAGCGGTCCCAGCAGGAGCAGGCTGGCCAGTGCCAGCCCATCCATGCGCATGGCCTCAGGCAGGTGCATCCCCGCCAGGCCCGGCCCTGGCATCACCAGGAGAAAGATAACCCCGGCCAGCACAGCCAGCACCCCGCTGAGCTTGTCGCCAGCCCTCCCTGGGCGCTGGGGCTCATCGTAATCGGGGTCACCCCCATACCCATCCTCCTCGGGCGAGAGCATGTGCATCCCTGTCCAGACCCAGTTCAGCCCGAACTGGACATACAACAGAAGAGGGATCGGGCCGCCATGCCACAGGTTCAGGACCGCCCCCCCAGCCATGACCAGGCCCGAGAGCAGCGCCACCAGTCCCCGGAGGGGTAAGCTTGATCCGCCGGTGATCAGGTGGTACAGCCCCACGATACTCGTGCCGAGCGAGAGGAGCATCACCCCGATCGGTAGTGCTCCCGCAAGGGTGTTGAACGGGGGAAGCGACCCGAAGATCATCAGCACGGTGCCGGTAATCCCTGGGTAGAGCACCAGACGGACCAGCCAGGGGGCGATTCGGCGGGTCAGGGCGACCTGTGTCAGGATCAGGCCGAGGGCGCTGATCCAGGCTAGATTCTGAAAGGTGAACGGACCGGGCGAGAGCCCACCCTTCTCCAGGAAGATGCTGACGGGCAGCACTGCCAGGAAGGTCACTCCACCGATCAGGGATGCCAGACCTCCGATCTGGAAGTAGAGCGCCGTTCGGCTGGAGCGCTGGCGGGGGCGAGGGAGGCTCAAGATCCCGTCGGCGGGGAGCTTCACCCTGGCTGAACCCTCTGGCTGACCGACCACCAGCCGCAGGTAGTGCCCCCTGGCAAAGAGGTAGAGAAGGGCGTGGAGCAGCAGGTAGGTCAGGAAGACCCAGCTATCCCAGACCCACCCGCTGTCGGCGCCGGTCGTGCGGAGCAGGGTGGAGAGGAGGGCGAAACCGTTGGCCGCCCCTACCAGGGCCGGGAGGCCGAAGACAAGCGTGGATTGAGCCGAGAAGACCTCGACCAGATCCCGGTGACCCAGCCCCAACCGGCGCAGTGAAGCGGCCCGGGCGCGGTCCTGCACGGTGCTGTCAAGCAACTGCAAATAGAGCAGGCTGCCCACGGCCAGAAGGACCATCAACCCGATGAACCCCAGGAGAAAGAGGGCATAGGCGGCGGCTGGCCCACCTCCTCCGACCACCCGCTGGAGGCTGAAGGCGGTCATGCCCAACACGCCCGTGATCAGGAGGGAGGAGAGGAGGAGCAACCGCCCAGACCGATGAAGCCGTCGGGTGAGGAGCGAGAGGGTAATCAGGTCGACCCCATCAAGCGTGGTGGACTTTCGCTCCCGCAACCTGGCGAGGAGGGCCGGAAGCCCCTGGGCAAAGAGGAGCCAGGTGCCGGTCAGCAGGAGGAAGGCCGCCCAGAGGCTGGTCTGCGTCACGTTGGCGCTGTACGGGATCGCCAGCATTGAGAGGTAGGCAAAGAGCAGGGTAATGATCGAGAGGAGCAGTTGGGAGGCCATTTGCGGTGGAGCCGCTGGGAACCGGGTTTCGCCGTGGTGGCGGCTGGTGAAGGCCGGGCGGCGAATGGCCCAGTGGGTGTAGAGCATGCAGAGCAGGTAGCTCAGGCCGAAGAGCAGGCAGGTCCGCAGGACCGAGCCGAGGGGAAAGACAAAGGTGGGCGGTGCCGAGAGGTCGGCCATGAGGCCCAGCGCCAGGAAGAAAAGGCGGGCGAAAATCGCACTCAGACCGATCCCGAGTCCGAGAACCGCAAGGGCCAGGAGGCCACTCTCCAGGTGGAGTGTCAGGATCAACTGGAGCGGGCGCATACCTTGGAGCAGCAGTTGCCGGATCCGGGTCCGGCTATCCGACAAATGGCTGGCGTGCAGTTGCAAGATCAGGGTGGCGGTGAAGAAGCCGACGAAGGCCGTGGCGCCGGTCAAGTATGGCCGGCGAAAGGCATCCTGGAACTGGGGATGATCGAGCATGACGCTGTACAGGCTGAAGAGCCAGACAGCAAAGGTGCTGCTCAGCAGGAATGTCAGGTAGGTCCAGAAGCGGTGGCGCAGGTGGGAGACCGCCAGGTACAGGATGGTCATGAGCAGTAACCTCCGGCGCTACGCGGGTGCAAAGAGCGACCCGGGATGCTCTCCACCCAGTACGGCGATCACATCGACGATCTGTTGGTAGAAGACCCGCCGCTCCACGCCCCGGCGCACTTCGGTATAAAGGCGGCCATCCTGAATGAACAGGACCCGCTGACAGTAGCTCGATGCGACCGGGTCATGGGTCGCCATGATAATCGTCGCACCCTCAGAGGCGTTGAGTTGGGCCAGCGCCTCCATGAGTCTGCGGGCTGACCGGGAGTCCAGGCTGGCCGTGGGCTCATCGGCCAGGACGAGGCTCGGCCGGTGGATCAGCGCCCGTGCCGCCGCTGCCCGCTGCTGCTCGCCCCCGGCCACCTCGTAGGGGTAGCGGTCCAGCACCTTGGTCAGGGAGAGCCGCTCGGCGATCTCGGCGAGCCGCTGTTCCGCCTCCGCCCGTGGCACCTGCTCCAGGGCAAGGGGCAGCAGGATATTCTCGCGCAGGGTGAGGTAGTCCATCAGGTTCTCCTGCTGGTAAATAAACCCGAGCCGGCGGCGCCGGAAATCGGCGAGATCGTTTCCACGTAGCGAGGCGATGTTGACACCATCGATCAACGCCTCACCGAGGGTCGGCGTGTCCATGGTGCCCAGGAGGTTGAGCAGGGTGGACTTGCCGCTGCCGGAGGGCCCCATGACCGCAACAAACTCACCGGACTGAACGGTCAGGTGGAATCCGTCCAGGGCGCGCACAGGAGGGGCGCCCTTGTCACCCCGGTACACCTTGCTCAAGTTGACCGTCTGCAGGACCGGCATGCTCCCGAACCCCCTCTGAGACTAGACTAGACGCCCCATGCTTCCCTTGCCATATGATGACCTGTACAGAACCTTTCAGATCTGCAAGACCAGCGTCCTCAGGCATCAGAGTCAGAGGAGGGGGTGTCGTAGGTGAGGTGAACGGTGGTGCCCTCTCCCACCACCGATGTGATTCGCAGCTTGTGTCCGAGCCGGTCAACCACCTGGCGCACCAGGTAGAGGCCAATCCCCGTCGCACCACCAAACCGGCGCCCGTTCTCGCCCGTGAAGAACGGCTCGTAAACGCGGGGCAGGTCCTCCGGAGGAATCCCAGGCCCCTGGTCAACGATCTGCAGGGTGGCCGCTGCCCCCGTGCGGCTCAGGACGAACCGGAGGCGTTGCCGCTCCCTCCCGGCCTGCGAGGCGTACTTGAGGGCGTTGGCTACCACCTGCTCAATGACAAATCGGTTCCACTTGGGATCGCTCAACACGACCCAGTCTTCGTCGGGGTCCGCATCCACCTCCGGGAAGATCCCGGTGCGAATGAACTGCTTCTTGCGGTGGTTAACGATCTCCCGCACGGCGTCAAGCAGGTTGACACGCCGAACCAGGTAGTCCTGGGCGAAGTCCCGGAGCCGGGCCATATTCAGCACCAGCTCCAGCCCGTCGGCGACCTCCAGCGCTTCCTCTTCAATGGCGGAGATCGTCGCGCGCAACTCCTCCTGCGGGCGCTGAGCCGACTCCTGAGCCAGCACGGAGATCGCCGCCACCGGGGTCTTCATCTGGTGGACCCAGTGGTTGGCGAAGGTGGTCTGCTGTTCGTACTCCTGCACCAGCCTCAGCCGCTCGGTACTCCAGAGCGAGTCCATGCGTGCGGCCAGGCGGGCAGCCATGGCCTGGTCAGCGTTGCCGGCGGCAGGCAGGTGAGCCAGTGACTCGAGCGGTGCCCCCTCGGAGAGCATCGACTCCACCTGGACGGCAAAGGGCCACCAGCGGGCCAGATCGATCAGCAGGTAGACGAGCAGGAGAACCAGCGATACGCCCACGGTGTACCAGATCTCGCGCCGCAAGGGGCTGGTAGCCCGCTCGTACGAGGAGACCAGGAGCATGACCGCAAGGATCGTGGCGGTGTTCAGAACGAAGGCGAGGATCAGCCCGGAGCGATCCGCCAGGAAGCGCCAGAGCAGGCGGGAGGTCATGAGCTACCCTCCCAGGCGAGCGGAGATCAGTTGGTAGCCCATGCCCCGGCGGGTCTCGATCGCATCCTTCAGCCCCCAGCCATCCAGCTTCGCCCGCAACCGGGTGATATTCACCGTGAGGTTGTTGTCATCGACAAAGGTGGCATCGTCCCAGATCGCCTCCAGGCACTCCTCCCGGGTGGTGATCTCGTCGGCACGGCGCATGAGGAGGTGGAGCAGCCGCAACTCGTTGCGGGTCAGGGTCTGCGTCTGCCCCTTGTACTCGATCGCCCCCGCTGCCAGATCGATTCGGAGGGCGCCGACCGCCAGGGAGGACTGCGTTTCGGTACCGGCATACTCGCCATAGGCACGGCGAAGCAGGGCCCGCACCTTCGCGTGGAGCACATCCAGATTGAATGGTTTGGTCACATAGTCGTCGCCGCCGCTCTCAATCCCGAGAATCTGGTCCACATCGCCCGCCCGGGCGGTGAGGAAGCAGATTGGCACCGAGGAGCGCCGCCGGATCACCCGGGTCAGGTGGTAGCCGTCCTGGTAGGGGAGGTTTATGTCCATAATGACCAGATGCGGCCGGAGGCGCAGAAACTCCGGCTCGACCTGGCGGAAGTCCTTGATCAGGTGGGCCTCGTACCCGTAGCGGTTCAGGTAGTTCTGGACCGAACCAGCAATGCGAGCATCATCTTCCACAATGAGGATGCGATATGTCATGGGGAGACCTCCTCGGAGGCAGCGGTCATGAACGGTTATCGTTGGTATTTCGGATCAATAAAAGATTCTTCCTGCTGGGTCGGACATTCGCAATGGTTCGACCTTCTGCCAGGGGGCCGAGTAGTGCTCAGCGCACACCAAAAAACCGGCCGCCAAGCGCTTGGCGGTCGGTTCTTTTTCTGCCCTGGGCGGGCATAGGCTCTTCAGGTCCCCCGCTTCTCTTGGCGGGGGACAAAGCCGCCCGTCCACCCGGGCAGGCCGTTGGCTCCCACTTCAGCAGCCAACTCGTGGTCCGTCAGCCGCGCAACTCCCGACAGGGTTATCGCCTGCCCGTTCTTCCGCTGAACGTCCTGAAAGTTCGTCCATCCATTCTCGGCGAACTCGGTGGAGGGAGCACCGGTTGGAACCCGCCTTGCCACGTTGAGAACCTCCTCCCCGGTGACGGACCGAATGGAGCCGAGAGTAGTGTGCCCGGCTTTGTCGACAGAACCTCTGGAAATACTATCTTATAGTCGCGATAAGCTGAGATTAAAGGATATTACCGCTCGCCGTAGAATTTAGTTTGTACGAAAATGACCGGAATTATCAGAAGGAGGGGACTGGATCCGTGGACGAACAAAAGCAGTTTGAAGCGCTATTGCATGAGGATCGTCTCTTTCCGCCTTCCAGCGCCTTTGCTGCGAGGGCCAACCTCTCGGACAACAGCCTGTACGAAGCGGCGGCCCGCGACCGGGAGGGCTTCTGGGCGAGCCAGGCGGAGCAACTCCACTGGTTCAAGAAGTGGGACCGGGTCTTGGACTGGAATCCGCCCTTCGCCCAGTGGTTTGTGGGCGGAAAGCTAAACGTCTCCTACAACTGCATCGATCGGCACCTTTCGACATTTCGCCGGACCAAGGCGGCGATTATCTGGGAGGGGGAGCCCGGCGAAGAGCGGGTCCTGACCTACCAGGACCTGCACCGCGAGGTCTGCCGGTTCGGCACCGTGCTGAAGAGCATGGGTGTCCAGAAGGGTGACCGGGTCACCCTCTACATGCCCATGATCCCCGAGGCGGCCATCGCCATGCTGGCCTGCACCCGGATTGGCGCCGTCCATTCCATCGTCTTCGGCGGCTTCTCGGCCGAGGCGCTGCGGGACCGGATCAACGACTCCGCCTCAAAGGTGGTCATCACGGCGGATGGCGGCTGGCGCCGCGGCAACATCATCCGCATGAAGTCGATCGTGAACGATGCGATCGTTGACTGTCCCTCCGTGGAGAAGGTGGTCGTGGTCAAGCGGATCGGCCACGAATCCCTGGTGGAGCACGGTTGGCACCCCGGACGGGACCTCTGGTACCACACCCTCATGCGGAACGCCGCCCCGAACTGCCAGGTCGAGGAGATGGATGCCGAGGACCCGCTCTACATTCTCTACACCTCCGGTTCGACCGGAAAGCCGAAGGGCGTGCTACATACCACGGGCGGCTACCTGACCCAGGTGGCATCGACCACGAAATATGTCTTCGACCTGAAAGATGAGGATGTCTACTGGTGCACCGCCGATATCGGCTGGGTGACCGGGCACAGCTACGTGATCTACGGCCCGCTGGCCAACGGCGCCACCACCGTCATGTACGAGGGCGCCCCCGACTACCCGGACCGGGGTCGCATGTGGGAGATCATTCAGAAGTACGGGGTGAATCTCTTCTACACGGCGCCCACCGCCATTCGCTCCTTCATGCGCTGGGGTGAGGGCTGGCCGGCCAAGTATGACCTGTCGAGCCTGAGGCTTTTGGGCTCCGTCGGCGAGCCAATCAACCCCGAGGCCTGGATCTGGTACCACAAGAACATCGGCCATGAGAACTGCCCGATCGTCGATACCTGGTGGCAGACCGAGACCGGCGCCATTATGTGCACACCGCTACCGGGGCTGACAGCCACCAAGCCCGGCTCTGCCACCCGCCCCTTCCCGGGCATCGAGATGGCGATTGTGAATGAGCAGGGGCAGGAGGTGCCCTGGGGGTCGGGCGGCTACCTGATCATCAAGTCGCCCTGGCCCGCCATGCTCCGCACCGTCTGGGGCGACGCCGGCCGCTATGTGAGCCAGTACTTCGCCAAGTTTGATAAGGCGACCTACTTCACGGGCGATGGCGCCAAGTGGGACGAGGACGGCTATTTCTGGATCATCGGACGGGTGGATGATGTGATCAACGTCGCCGGACATCGAATCGGCACGATGGAGGTCGAGTCTGCCCTGGTCGACCACCCGCTGGTGGTGGAGGCGGCGGTGATCGGCCGCAGCCACGAGGTGAAGGGGCAGGCAATCTCCGCCTTCGTCACCCTGCGGGAAGGGCAGAAGGGCTCGCAGGACCTGGTGGACGACCTGAAGAAGCATGTCGCCGGCAAGATCGGCGCCCTGGCCCGGCCCGATGAGATCTTCTTCACCGCCGACCTGCCCAAGACCCGGTCCGGCAAGATCATGCGCCGCCTCCTGCGAGACATTGCCGAGGGGCGGGCGCTGGGCGACACCACCACCCTGGCCGATCCGACCGTGGTGGCGCAGCTCAAGAGCCAGTATGAGGAGAGCGAGGCGGGCGACTAAACGATCAAACCCCCTGGTGCAACTTGCAGCACCAGGGGGTTCCTCTGTCCCAGGGGCTCCCCCCAGGTATAACCTCCCGCCCGACCGGGCAGATTATGTCGGGAAAGGGGAGGATCGCATGATGCCATTGCCAGGCGGGCTCCGGATCTACCGGGCCGCCCGCGCCGATGCGCAGAAGCTAATGCCGCACGGCGACGAGCCGGCCGAGTGGGTGGCCGGGCTGCACCGGTCCTGCTGCGGATGGGCCGAGGCCCGAGCCGCACGCTGGTGCCAACTTGACCAGCGTCTGCGCGCCCGGTGGCTGGCCCTCCAGTCGGCCGTTGAGAAGGCGGAGTTGGAGCTAGCCAGGGCGCGGGGCGAAGAGGAGGGGCAGGAGGCCGAACGGCTGGCCCGGGTCCGGCTGCGACCCGAGGAGCAGAACCCGCTGGGCGACTCGCTCCCCACCTGGGCATACCTGCTGCTCATGGCCCTGCTCACCTGCCTGGAGCTTCCCCTCGTCTTCCTCTCGTTCACCGCCTTTGGCCTCTCTCCGGTCGCCACCGCCCTGCTCAGCCTGCTCTGCTCGGTGCTGACCGCTTTTCTCGGCCACGCCCTGGGGAGCGTCTCCCGGCACCGGCGGGTGCGGAGCGGCACCATGCTCGGGGTGATCGTGGCGCTCTGCGTCGGCTTTACCATAAGCCTGGCCTGGCTCCGGGAGGGGGCGCTGGAGGTGGTCAACTCCCGGACCGCCACGCTCGACCCCCGGGCAGCGGCCCTCGCCCTCTTTGCCATTAGCCTCGCAAGCCTGGCCATGGCCAGCCTCCTGGCCTGGCACCACGGGGTGGACCCGCTCGACCGGGAGCTACACCGGGCCAGGCTCCTCCGCCGCCGCTGGGAGCGGCAGCATGGGCGGCTGCAACGCCGGCTGCGGGCGGCAGAGAGTCAGCGGCTGGCGGCCCGGGAGACGGCCCGGCAGGAGGTCCTCGCCTTCGGGCAGGCCATGCTGAGCCGCTTCCACCGGTACGCTCGCTGGAACCAGCACCACCGGGATTCACACGACCTGCCCGCCGCCCTGCGGGAGGAGCACCTGCCCACCCTGCCCATGCCGGCGGTCCTGCAACAGCCGCTCACCTGGCAGGCCGGGCAGGACCTGCAAGCCTAAGGAGGAAGAGCCCTCATGTTCAACTGGCTCCGATTCAGCCCCCTCTTTCTCGCCTGGCGCGCCCGGCGGGCCGGCGAGGCAGACGGCAAGGCGCTGGTTCCCCACGTGGGCGACGAGCGCCCGCCCAAGTATCTGCTCTACCTGCGCGATGTCGGCGCCTGGCGCTGCTCGTCCATCCAGCTTCGCTGGCAGTCGGCTGACAGGTCGCTCTACCCCGCCTACGTCCGGGCCTTCCGGCTGCATGCGCAGGCCGGCCAGCGATTGGCACATGCCCAGGAGCAGCAGGCGGCCATGAAGGCCCAGCATGCGCAGCGCCCTACAGAGCGGAACAGACAGGCGCTGGCCGAGGCTACCGAGGCGCTCCGGAGGGCCCGCCGGCGGCTGGAGCGAGCGGAGTTGCGACTCAGCCGCAGCCAGGCCCGGCGGCAGGCCCGCTGGGAGGAGTACGACGCCGCCTTTCGTGCCCTGGCCGCCGAGACCGACCACTACATGCAGATCTACGCCGATACGAACATCAAGCACCGCGACGGCAACGACCTGCCCCCCGGCCTGCTGGAGGAGCACCGCCCCCGACTGGAGCGGCCCGCATGGCTGCAGGGGCTCGACTGGACCGTTCCCCCGTTGGCCCACCAGCAACCCAGCCTCGGACAGGGAAGATCGCTCCCCGGTTAGCCCACACCAGAAGAAGGTGAGTCACATGCTCAGGCGCCTCCTGCCCACGCTCGCCCTCCTGCTCCTCACGGCCTGCGGGGCCACCCAACCGGCTGCCAGCCCCCAGCAGCCCAAGATCGTACTGACCCTGCTTGACCTCTCCGGCTCCACCGAGTCGGTGCGTGCCAGGTATCTCGCCCAGACCGAGCAGATCATGGAGAGCGTCCCGCCAGGCGCCCGTTTCCTGCTGCTCCCCATCTCCGCCCGCTCCCTCACCACCCCGGCCGTGGTCGATCTCACCTTCCCGACCTACACGTGGTGGAAGACCAACAGCTTCACGTACGATCGCGACACGACCCGCCTGCAGGAGGAGGCGCTCGGTAAGATCAGGGCCGCGCTGGAGACGGCGATCGATCAGCCGGGCACCGCCCTGCTCGACGGGCTCAAGCGGGCGGAGGAGTTCCTGACCAGCTATCCCGATGGGTCAGGCGCGATCTACCTGCTGAGCGACATGGTGGAGCAGGGCGACCAGATCGACCTCTACAACCTGACCGATGAAGCCATAGCCCCCACCCTCGATAGCGTCGCCGAGAAGGGGCTGCTCCCCAATCTGCGCGGCGCCAGCGTCACCGTGGCCGGACTCGAGGCGGCGAGCAGCCTCCCTCCCGCCCGGGTAAGGGCGGTGCAGTCCTTCTGGGAGCAGTTCTTCGAGAGTGCCGGGACAAAGCTGCGCCGCTACTCGCCGACGCTGCAGGTGGAATAACGAGAAGCCCCACGGCCAACCCGTGGGGCTTCAACCCTATAGCTCCTCCCGCTGGAACCGGTAGGTCGCCAGGAGCAGGAAGAGGATCGGTGCGAGGCTCGTTACGAGGATCGGCACCACCGGGAAGGGGTAGACCGGTCCCAGAGGCATGCCCATGACCAGGGCCACACCGACATCGGAGAGCTGGGTCGGCAGGATCAAGCCTAGCTTCGGAAACAGGCCCACGAGGGTCTTGCCACCCAGAATGAGGGCCAACGAGATCCCGAGAATCGGCCCGCGGGTCCGGAAGAGCGTCCCGAGAATGATCGTCAGGGCGAGGAAGAAGAGGAGGGTGATTGACTGGAGACCCACGACCGCCAGCAGGGTGTTGAGTGTGATCCCGTCGGCGATCAGATCGAACTGCAGGTAGCCCACCGCTGAGGGGAGGAGCACCGCCACCAGCCAGAGCGGGACCAGATTTCCCACGAACTTCGCCAGCAGGAAGGCGATCCGGGAGACCGGCTTGGAGAGGATCCAGGCCGCCGTTCCCGACTGGCGCTCGCCCACCAGCAGGTCTTGCCCGGTGATCACCGCCCCGATCGCCGCCGCAATGTTGCCCAGTCCGGCGAAGATCTGGGCCAGCATCTCCGCGATCGGCGGTGCGCCCACATCGGCGGGGGTCGCTGCGTGGAGCACCGGCATGAAAGCCATGAGCCCGTTAATGATCGCCACCCAGATCACAGCCTGCACCAGCAACCGCCGGGTCTGGAACCAGGAGCTGAACTCCTTCTGAAGCAGGTTACCGAAACCACTCATCATATCGGTGCGCTGGATGCGCTGAAGCTTCTCCACACTAGCGGCCATGGCTATTGCCCCCCTCGACCAGACCCAGGAAGACCTCTTCCAGGTCGTACTTGCGCCGTCCGAACTCGACCAGGTTGCAGCTTGCATCGCTCAGGACCAGGCGGGCCAGCATCGCTTCGGCGGCGGACTCGTCGCGCACAGCCACCTGCCAGGTCGCCTCCCCGGCGCCTTGGGCCACCGTATCCACGCTGGCCACCCAGGGCTGTTCCCGCAGCCGGCGAAGCGCCTCGGCGCCGTCGCCCCGGAGCACCAGCCGGTAGACCGCCTTGCCCTGGCCCGCCAGCAGCTCCCGGATCGGGGCCTGGGCGACCATCCGCCCCCTGTCCATGATCGCCACGGCGTCGCTGATCCGCTGGACATCATCGAGGATATGGGTTGAGTAGAAGATCGTGCACTGCTGGCGGAGCCGGGCCATGATCTCCAGGACATCGCGCCGGCCCATCGGGTCGAGGGCTGCGGCGGGCTCGTCCAGGATCAGCAGCTCAGGCTGGTTGATCTGCGCCTGGGCGATACCTAGCCGCTGCCGCTCACCGCCGGAGAAGCCGCCCACCGGCCGGTCGGCCTTGTCGGCCAGCCCAACCAGCTCCAGGCTCTCGGCGATCCGGGCCTCAATGGCCTTCGCCGGCCCCGTGAAGAAGAAGCGGGCGGTGAAGCGGAGCGTCTCCCGGGCGGTCATGTAGTCATAGAAGCGTGGCTCCTGGGCCAGGTAGCCCACCCGCTGCCGAATGGCGACGCTCTCGGTGGCAATATCGTGGCCGAGGATCCGCCCGCTGCCGCCGGTTGGGTTGCTCAGACCGAGCAGGAGCTTGATCGTCGTCGACTTGCCGGCCCCGTTCGGCCCGAGAAAGCCGACAATGCTGTTCCGGGCGATCCGCAGGTCGAGACCATGCAGGACCTGCGCCTTGCCGTAGGCCTTGCTCAGGCCCTTCGTCTCAATCGCATACATGAGGTTCCCTCCTTAACGCTGGCGACCCACCGGGGATCGCTGTCAGGGTTAAGGATATCGGCCCAACCTTAACAGCCGCTAAACTGCACCTTACGAGTCGCTCAAAGGTAGGTCAAACCAGAAGCGGGCCCCCCCGCCGGGCTGGTCCTCCACGCCGATCTCACCACCATGGCGGATGATCACCTCGCGCGCGATCGCCAGCCCAAGCCCGGTACCGCCGGAGCGGCTACGGGCGCCATCTGCCCGGTAGAAGCGGTTGAAGACCAGGGGGCGCTCCAGGGCCGGCACACCGGGACCACGGTCCGCCACCCAGACCCGGACCCGCTCCCCCACCTGTTGCGCCCCGACCGCCAGCCAGCCGCCCGAGCCCCCGTACTTCACGGCGTTGGAGAGCAGGTTGTCCAGCACCCGGTCGATCTTGCCCGGGGCCGTGCGCACCCAGAGCGGCTGCTCCGGGATCTCCACCTGAAGCTCCAGACCGGCTTCTTCCATGGCAGGCAAATGGCTGACGACCATCTGCCGGAGTAGCTCGCTCAGATCCCGCCGCTCCATGGGCCAGGGCTCCGCCTGGGCGTCGAGGGCGGCCAACTCGAAGAGGTCGTCGCTGAGCCGCTTCAGGTGGAGCCCCTTCTCGTAGATAATCGTGAGCGAGCGCTCCGGGTCGTCGGCCAGGCCGCTACGCAGCGCCTCGGCGTGGGCCAGCAGGGCGGTGAGGGGGGTGCGCAGGTCGTGCGAGGCGGCAGCCACCATATACCGGTGCGAAGCCGTCGCTGCCTGTGCGGCCTCCCGCGCCTCCTGCAGCCGGTTGGTCATGGCGTTCAGATCCTGGGAGAGGCGGCCCAGCTCATCGTTGCGGCGGCCCAGGTCGGCCCGGGCCGAGAGGTCGCCCCTGGCAATCTGGTGGATCACCGCGGAGAGTCGCCGAATCGGCCGCTCCAGGTGAAGGCTGAAGAAGAGGAAGAGGATCAGCGAGACGATGACTGAGAGCCCCAGGCCGCCGAACATGAGCTGCTGCACCGAGCGCTCTACACTGGGGTCCCGGAGCAGATCGGGGCTGGGGAAGCTGAGCCCGTAGTAGCCCCACTCCCGGCCCTCCACCAGAATCGGCTCGACGAGCGACATGGATTCCTGTGGCACCGCCTTGACCGCCCGGACCCAGGCGACCGCCTCGGCGGGAGAGAGCCACCGCCCATCGTTCCCGTTGGTATCGAGCAGGACGCGGCCCTCGCTGTTGATCACCTGGACCCGGGCGCCGTTGGGCAGGTCGGGGGGGACCGCTGCAACCCGAAGGGCAGCAGCATCGGGCGTGGCGGTATTCGCTACGAGGGCGGCGACCGCGGCCACCCGCTCCGCTGCCACCTGCTCCGCCCGAATTGGGCCGTACGTACCAGCGCCGGCCTGCTCCAGCTTCACAAAGACCACGAAGAGGACGGGCCCGATCAGCGCCGCCAGGGAGAAGAGCACCGCCAACACGAAGGTGAGGATCAGCTTGGTCCGAATCGTCCAGCGCATAGGCTACACCCCACCTGTGAAGCGGTAGCCCAGCCCCCGCACCGTCACAATGAACGTGGGACTGGACGGGTTGGGCTCGATCTTCTCCCGCAACCGGCTCATGTGGACCATGACCGTGTTGTCGTCGTGCAGGTAGGAGTCGTCCCAGACCTGCTTGTAGATCTGCTCCCGGGTGAAGACCCGCCCCTTGTTCGTGGCGAGGAAGCGGAGCAGCTCATACTCCTTGGCGGTCAGCACGACCGGCTCGCCCTGCAGCCTCACCAGACATGCGGCCAGGTCGATCTCCAGCTCCCCGAAGCGGAGCACCTCCGCGGCAGCGGCAGGGCTTGCCCCCTTCAGCTCCCGGTAGCGGCGCAGGTGCGCCTTCACCCGAGCCGCCAGTGCGGCGCCCGAGAAGGGCTTGGGTATGTAGTCGTCGGCGCCGAGGCCGAGCCCCAGGACCTGGTCTACCTCATCGGTCCGGGCGGTCAGCATGAGAATCGGCACGTCTATGCCAGCGGCCCGGAGGCGGCGGCAGACCTCGAAGCCATCCAGGCCGGGCATCATCAGGTCGAGCAGGACCAGCTGGTAGGCGCCGCTCCGGCCCATCTCCAGGGCGGCGAGACCATCGGCCACCCGATCGACAGCCAGCCCTTCCCGCTTCAGGTAGGCGGCGACCGCCTCGCTGGTGGCATCATCATCTTCGGCGACGAGTACGCGGAGTTGTTCCATGGGTGAGCTACCTCCTGCGGGGGATGTAGATTGAAACCCGGTGAGGGGCGGGGCCTCCTGGAGGTCACTGCCCGGAGGCGCCGTCGAGTTGGGTGAATCGGTACGGGAGGCCCTCGATCAGGTACAGAACTTCGTCGCCGCCTTTCACGTCTCCCGCTGGAGCGGGGAATTATCGCACGATCCAGCGGAATCGCATGGTGTGCAGTGGTGGCCCCGCGACGGGCTCCCGTCCCTTCCCCCCGACAGTGCGGAGTGGCTCGGTGACCTGCAGACCTGGGATGGTCACGTGATCCTCAAAGGGCGCGCAAGACCCGGTGGACTTGCCACCGGGCCTGACCATTTGTCAGCTACCGGGCCGATGCCTGGCGCCGGACCTGCCGGGCCGCAACGGCGAGAGCGACCAGCACGTAGGGCAGAATCACCAGGATCGACTGCCAGGCCGGTACCTCCCCCGTCTCGCCGGTGGTGGCCTCCAGCATGAGCTCCATGACCGGGCGGGTGGGCAGGTAGCGCATGGCCTCCCAGACCGCCGGGGCGAACTCCGGCCAGGGCATGATCGTGAAGAGGAGCAGGGCCATCATGACGGGGGCGGAGAGCACGCCGGATGACTTCTGGTCCTTGGCGATCAGGCCGATCAGCGTCCCGAGGGAGAGGGAGAGGAGCAGGGAGAGGGTGAAGCCGACCAGCAGGAGGAGCGGATTGGCCGGGGCCTCCTTGTAGACCAGCATGGTCAGCAGGCCGGTGCCCGCACTGATCAGCGCCCCCACGATCACCTTCGCCCCGATCACCTCCCAGCCGGTGGCCGGGGTGAGCAGGACCGCTTCCAGCGTCCGCTTCTCCTTGTCCTCTGCAATGCCCATGGCCGGGATCTGGAAGCCGACCATGTAGACGGTCATGAGCAGCGAGGCGGCGACGAAGAAACCGTTGGGCCCCTCATCCGCCATGAGGGAGTAGAGGACGGAGAGGCCGACCACGATCATCGGCAGCATGAGAACGGTGGGGTTGCGACGGAACTCCAGCAACTGGGCTTTAACGAGTGCGATCAGTCTCATGCGAGATTCCTCCCCGTCAGGTGGACAAAGACCTCGGCCATGCTCGCTTCGCTCGACCTGAGCGAGAGGATTCGCCCGCTGGCGACGCATGCGGCATAGCGTTCAACAGAGTCCGGGGCGTCCAGGTCCCACTCGATCTGGCGCGCACCCGCGGCGGTCTCCACCAGAGCGATCACGCTGCGTCGCCCGTAGGTCGCCTTCAGCCGGGCGGGGGTGTCGCAGGCGATCAGCCTCCCCTGGTCCAGGATCGCCACCTGGTCGCAGAGCTCATCCACCTCGCTCATGTCGTGGCTGGAGAGCACGATCGTCACGCCCTGCCCCTTCAGCTCCCGGAGCAGGCCATGGAAGGAGGCGATCGCCGAGGGGTCAAGGCCCGATGTAGGCTCATCCAAGAAGAGGAGGCGGGGCTGGTGGATGATCGCCCGGGCGAGGGCGACCCGCTGCCGCTGCCCCTTGGAGAGCTGGCCCGCCCTCCGGTTGGCCAGGTCATCGACGCTGGTCTTGACCAGCGCCTCCTTCACCGCCGCAGCCGGCAGCCGGTAGAGGCTGGCGAACAGCTCCAGGTTCTCCTGCACGGTGAGCCGCTCGTAGAGGCCGGTGCCATCTAGCAGGACACCCATGGTGGAGCGGACCCGCTCCGGCTCCTCCCAGGGGTCGATCCCGCCCACCCGCACCGTGCCCTCGGTCGGCTGGTCGATGCCCGCCATGAGGCGGAGGGTGGTGGTCTTGCCGGCCCCGTTGGGACCGAGCAGGCCCAAGGTCTGGCCGGGGGTGACGGTCAGGTCCAGGTGGTCCAGGGCGGTCAGGGGACCGAATCGCTTCGTCAATTGCTTCGTGTCGAGCATGGCTCGTCATCACCTCGGGTTCATTCTCTCGCAGATCGGGCGAGAACGCCGCAAGTTGACGATATCCCGCTCAAACGGCAGATGAAGCCAGGGCCGAAGCCGACGAGTGGCCCCGCCAGACGGCTGGCCCAGCCCTGGCGGATGACTGGCGGACGGCTGGCACTGGCCCTCAGGCCTCCCCTACCAGCCCAGCCGCTTCTTCAGCTCCACCGCCCGGTGCTTGCTGAGCGGCACCTCCTTGCCGTCCTTCAGCAGGAGAAAGAGCGAGTCGCGGGTGTAGGAGACGATCTCCTTCACGTACTTCACGTTGACGAGGAAGCCCCGGTGGCAGCGGAAGAAGCCGTCATCCTCCAGCCGCTCCTCCAGCTCGGTCAGCGTGAAGGTGACCTGGCTGACGCCATCGGCCGTGTGAATGAAGACCGACTTCTCCTGGGCGAAGGCGTACTGCACCTCCTCGGGGGCGAAGAGGAAGATCCGCTCGCCGCGCCGTGCCGCAATATGGCGGATGGGGGCATCGGCCGCCTGATCAGCCCGGGGCGTTCCGACCGCTGGACGCTCCGGCTCCAGCAGGCGACCATCCTCCAGGTAGACGAGGCGGGTGCAGAGTTCCATCGTCCGCGGGTGGCCGTAGGTGGCAAGCAGGATCGCCTTGCCCCGCTCCGCCTGCTCGCTGATCGCAAAGGCGATCAGGCTGGCGCTCTCCCGGTCGATATCGCCAATCGGCTCATCGAGCAGGAGGGCGGGCGGGTCGTGCAGGAGGGTGCGGGCCAGCCGGACCCGCGCCTCCTCCCCGGCGCGGAGCTGATCGGCCCGCTCGTCCGCCAGGGCGACCAGGTCGAGCAGCTTCAGCATGTCGGCGACCCGGCTCTTCGGCAGCCCCCAGAGTTCGGCGAAGTGCTGCAGGTTCTCCCGAACGGTGTGGCGGGGCAGCAGCCCCCAGGCGGAGCCGCAGACCCCCACCTGGTACCGGGCCTGGGCCGAGCGGCAGTCCACCCCACCTACGCTGGCGGCGCCCGTGAAACTGCGCTCCTGCCCCGCCAGTATGCGAATCAGGCTGGTCTTGCCGCTGCCTGCGCTGCCAACCAGGCCGAGCACCTGACCGGGTGCGACGGAGAGGGAGAGGTCGGAGAGGCGTGTGCCATAGGAGAGGTTCTCAACCCGAATCACGGCGGACACCTCGCTTTATGGATATCGCTTTCGCCGTGGGGGAGGCTGCCTCCTCTCCAGGAGTTTCGCCTCGGTCAGGGTTTGTCCGGCGCACCCCCCTGGGCCGGTGGGAGCGGCGGGGAGCGCGCCATGAGGATTGGCACCCGGGGGTCCTTTCTGCCCGATTGCAGCACTAGCCAAGGTAGATCCGGCCGCCAAGACCGGAGAAGTCCATGAGGATATGGGAGAGGGTGGTCCACCGGATCGACCCGCTTCGCCAGGTCACCCAACCCCAGATCAGCCCGAGGATGACGGCGGAGCCCGCCAGGGAGAGAGACCCCCCGGGCATCTGGTTGGCGAAGATCACCTGGGGTGCGAGATGCCAGACCCCGAACCCTACGGCTGGCAGTATGTAGCCAAACCAAAGGCTATCCGGGAAGACGGCGGCATAGGCGCCGCGCCAGAGCAGCTCCTCGCAGGTCGCATTCACCAGGGCAAGCAGCGCCGACACCACCAGCAGCAGGGGGGTTGCCCCTGGAAAGACCCTCAACCCAATGGTGGAGAACCCGGCGACAGGCGGGACCAGGAGGAGAAGGAGCCCAAGCCAACCGGTCCGACCAGGCTGCGGGCGCCACCCCCGAAAGAGGTCAAGAAGCTGCTGTCGCCCCAGTACCCAGAGCGGGAGGAGGAGACACCAGCCCACCCAGTAGACCAGAAAGCCCACGAAGTAGGCAACCGTTGGGAGGAGGATCATCTCCAGCCAGGTGTAGAGCCCATACATTGAAACCGGTAACGCAACCAGTGTGATCTGAAGTGCCGCCCGCTTCGCCCGTCGGGTTTGGGCGGCCCTTTCGGCGGTAGTCATGCCTGCTCATCTCCCCAAGACCGATTCGCCCGGTGGTACAGGCCCAATCCTACCAGCCGTACCTTACAGGCACCTTACCGGTGCCATAAGAGCAGCGAAACGGTAAGGGCGCCGGGGGGTGTTCTGCCCCCTGGCGCCCTGATCTGTCTCTGCCCTACCGCCCCTGCTTCGCCCACTGCTCCACGTTCCAGGTGTCGGTCACCCAATCCTGGTAGAACTCCGGCTCGTGGGAGACCAGCACCAGCGTCCCCTTGTACTTCTTCAGGGCGATCGCCAGCTCTTCCTTGGCCGCGACGTCCAGGTGGTTGGTCGGCTCGTCCAGCACCAGCCAGTTCGACTCGTTCACCTGGAGCTTGCAGAGCCGCACCTTGGCCTGCTCGCCGCCGGAGAGGTTGAAGATCTTGTTGTTGATATGCTCCGCCGTCAACCCCGAAGAGGCGAGCCGCCCCCGCACCTCGCTGTTGCCGAGGAAGGGGAAGGCGTCCCAGACCTCCTCCAGCGGGGTCCGGTCGTCGTTCAATTGCTCTTCCTGGGCGTAGTAAGCGGTCAGCAGGTTATCGCCCCGCTCAATGGTGCCCGAGAGCGGGGGGATCAGGCCAAGCATCGTCTTCAGCAGGGTCGACTTGCCCACGCCGTTCATGCCAGTGATCGCCACCTTCTGCCCCCGCTCCAGGATCACAGAGATCGGCGGCAGCAGCGGGAAGGAGTAGCCGATCTGCATCTGCTCGCACTTGAAGAGGATCCGGGAGGAGTTACGCCCCTCCTTGAAGAGGAAGGTGGGCCGGGGGTAGACCACTGGCTTCTCGATCCGGTCCATCTTGTCCAGCAGCTTCTGGCGGGAGGCGGCCATGCCGCGGGTGGCGACGCGCGCCTTGTTCCGGGCAATGAAATCCTCCAGCCGGGCGATCTCGCCCTGCTGCCGCTCGAAGGCGGCCTCCTGCTGCATACGCTTCTGCTCGTAGGTGCGCAGGAAGAACTCGTAGTTGCCGCTGTAGCGGGTGAGCGCCCCGCCCTCCAGATGGTAGATCACGTTGACCACATCGTTCATGAAGAACGTGTCGTGGCTGACGAGAATGAAGGCGTAGGGGTAGGACTGGAGATATTCGGTCAGCCAGTCAATGTGGACCTCGTCCAGGTAGTTGGTCGGCTCGTCCAGGATCAGGACGTTCGGCTGCTGCAGGAGCAGCTTCGCCAGCAGCACCTTGGTCCGCTGACCGCCGGAGAGCTCGGAGACATCCTTCTCCAGCCCGATTGCGTGAAGCCCCAGACCCCGGGCGGTCTCCTCGACCTTGGCATCGATCGTGTAAAAGCCGCTGGTCTCCAGCCGGTCCTGGATCTCGCCCATGTCCTCCAGCAGCCGCTCCATTTCGTCGGGGTCGGCCTCGGCCATGGCCTCGCCGATCTTGGTGATCTCTTCCTCCATGGCATAGAGGTGCTGGAAGGCGCCGCGCAGCACATCGCGGATCGTCAGGCCAGCGGTGAGCCGGGTATGCTGGTCCAGGTAGCCGACCGTCGCCCGTTTCCCCCACTCGATCGAGCCCTCGTCGGGCTGGGTCTGGCCGGTAATGATCTCAATAAAGGTGGACTTGCCGGTGCCGTTGGAGCCGACCAGACCGACATGCTCGCCGCGGAGCAGCCGGAATGAGACGTCGTGGAACAGGGTTCTGGCGCCGAAGCCATGTCCGAGTCGGGAGACCTCCAAGATGCTCACGCCGCACGCTCCTCCTGTAGGACTGCAGTAGAATGCACACCGTCCTATGGTAACGGAAGTCAGCGCATTAGACAACTGGTTGATGATGACTGACCCGGATTGGTCTCGTAAGTGTGACCGCTCGCACTCATTCACGACCTGTTCCGTCTGGCGTTGATGCGGCTGCGATGACGCCGATGTGGCATCGTTGTTCTCCAGCGAGTGGTGTTGATGGGTGTGTACGGGTGTTGATTGGTGTTTGACAGGTGTGAGATCACCCATTGCCGGAACCGCAACAGCCACAAGCCCTTCCCGATTCTGCACTGGTATAGGTGTAGATGGAGTGGCTTTGAAACGGCTGCTCTGTCGCGCCTGTATCGCGGTTGCGCCGCGATCGACCTGAGACCGGAGGGTGAGACCGATGGTGTAAAACCATGGGAGAGTAGAGGTTCACAGCGAGAGCACCGCGATCTCCCTGCGAAACCTGCGATTCTGGTGTTGATCGGTGTTGATTTCACTGCGACTTCACTGCGATTTCGCTGCGATTTCATTTCGGTCTTGCTGTGAGAGGGTAGCGGCTCCGTCGCACGACCCCTCCGTAGCCGCGGGCTACGGCTCGGCAACCACAGCCACCTCACGTGTGTCGAATTATTACAATACAGAAGCGATTCAGATTTGTACTTGCAATGATCCGCTGCTTTTGATAGGATGTCGACAGAGAGGGGTGTTCCACAAGACTGGAGAGGGGTGGCGAAGGTGGCTGATGCGAAGAAGCCCAAGAAGAGTGAGCCGGCTAAGGACCCAACGAAGAGCGCACCGACAGGGCAGAGCGCACCGATCAACCCAAACCCGGAGCCCGAGATCGAGTTCAATGTGGTCAGCGACCAGGTGCGCAAGCGGAACGCACGAGAGCCCAGCGTATGGATCTTCGCCCCGGGGAACATTCAGCTTCTCAAGTGGGGGGAGCGCTCGATCGGTGCCCTTGGAATCAACGGCGGGCCGCCGGTGACCTACCTGGAGTTCATTCGGGCGGCCCGGGTGAGAGATGGTACCCGACGGGTCTACCTCATGGGCACCAACGACAAGGACCCCAACGCCGTTGAGGTGAAGCGGAAAAGGGGCCGGGTCACCGCCAACTTCAGTGACAGCTTTGTCGCCTGGGGGTTCGCCCTGGAGGTGAACACCGCCGCTCGGTACCGCCTGACCCCATCTACCCCGAATGACCGGATCCACCCATCCATGATTCTCGACCTGAGCGCTCCACTGGATCCCAAGAGCATTAAGAAGCAGCAGACCCAGGAGGAGAAGGAGCAGGCCAAGCAGGTGCGGGCCGAGAAAGCCCTGGCCAAGAAGGCGAAACAGGAGCAGGCCAAGCAGGAGCAGGCCAAGCAGGACCAGGCTCCGGGGCAGGAACCCAACCCCGACCAGGGACCCGCCTGATCGGACAAAAGCACCCGACCGCCAGCGGCCGGGTGCTCTTCTTCGGTCACACGCTAGATCTGGAAGTGGGAGACCTGCTGCCGCAGCCGGTCCGCCGTGGCGGAGAGGTGCTGGGCAGCGCTGGCCACCTGATCGGCGGCGGCGGTCATCTCCTCGACCGCTGCCGAGACCTCCTGGGCGGCGGAGGCGTTTCGCTGGGCTACATCGGCCATCTGGTCCACCGAGTGGTTCACCTGCATGGCGCCGGCGGACATCTCCTCGGTCGCAGCGGTGTTCTCCTCCGCAACGGCAGCCAGGGTGTCGAAGGCCCGGACTACATCGGCCGTGCGAGCCTGAACCGCCTGGGTTGACTGGGCGACCGCCTGCACGTCGTGGGCGGCCCGCTCCACCATGGAGAGGATCTCCTCCAGGGCCTGTCCAGCTTCGGAGGCAAGCTGCGCCCCGGATTCGACCTCGGTGGTGCCGGCGTCCATGGCGTGCACCGCTTCGAGCGTCCGGCTCTGGATCGACCCGACCAGGCTGGCGATCTCCTTGGTCGATGTGGCCGACCGCTCCGCCAGCCGCCGTACCTCCTCGGCCACGACAGCGAAGCCCCGGCCGTGCTCGCCAGCCCGTGCCGCCTCGATCGCAGCGTTGAGCGCCAGCATGTTGGTCTGCTCGGCGATCTCGGAGATCACCTGGGTGATCGCACCGATCTGGGCGGAGACCTCCTCCAGCTCCCGGATCTTGGCCGCCGACAGCCCCACGGTCTCGCGAATCCGCTCCATGCCGCCCATGGTCCGGCTGACCACCTGGGCGCCGCGGCGGGCCGTGTTGGCGGCCTGGTCCACATGCTCGGAGACGGCGGTGGCATTCTCGGTCATCTGGCTCAGGGAGGAGGCGACCTGGTTGAGCAGGCTGGCGGCCTGGGTCACCTCACCGGCGGTCTGCTCGGAGCCCCTGGCGATCTGCTCGATCGTCTCGCGCAACTGGCCGGTGGTCTGCCGGATCTCCGAGACGTTCTCTGCCTGGATGGCAGCGCCCTGGGCAACCTCGCCCACCGCACGGGAGCTCTCCTGTGCGCCACGGGCGGCATGCTCGGAGGATTGGGCCAGCTCCTGCGAGGCGCTGGTCACCTCCTGAGCGGTCTGGTGGATCTGCTGGACCAGGGTGCGCAGGCTCTCCTGCATCTGCAGATAGGCTCGGGCCATGGCGCCAAGCTCGTCGCGCCGGGACTTGATCTGATCGGTCTGGCCGGGAAGCTCCCGCATATCACCGGCGGCGAGCCGCTTCAGCCCCTCTTCCACGGGCCGGATCGCCTGGAGCAGGCGGCCCGAGAAGACGAAGGCGAGGATCACGCCCACCACCAGGGTGCCCAGGCCGACCAGGAGTAGCTTCTGCTGGATTCCCCGGAAGGGGACGAGCAGGTCGTCGGTGGTGTAGGCGGTCACCATGACCACCCAGTCCGGCCGGTCGGGGATCGGACGGATCGAGGCGAACTTGTCGCGGGGCTTCGTCTCACCGGGGTCCTGCCACTTGTAGAAGATCTGGCCGGTGAAGTCGCGCTCGGTCATCTGGTTGAGGAGGGAGACCCCTTGCTCGCCCACATCCTTCAGGGTGGCGTTCGGCGGGTAGCCCTTGGCGTAGATAATCGACCCGTCACGGGAGAGGACGACCGCATAACCGGACATGCCGTTCTTCTGGAAGTACTGCTCGCCGAGCTTGTCCACGGTTTCGGGAGCGATCATCGCGAAGGACTGGAGCGCCGCCCCTCGGGCCAGTGGGCTGAGCGTCTCCACCATCTGCTCGGTCATGTAGTCAATGTCGCGCAGGGCCAGGTTCAGGTAGGCGTCACGCGACAGACGAATGCCGAGCATGGTGGTCAGGCCAGCAGCAAGCAGAGCGGGCAGGATGATGGCAGCGAGCACGGTGGTGCGGAGCGAGCGGAGCACAAAGATCATCTCCTGGTGAAGAGCTGGTTGGGAGAACCGGTGTCGTTCAGACAGGCGCTGGCGCCCCCGAACCTCAGGAGCGCCAGCGAACCGATATTCAACATTATACGAACTATAGCGAAATGCGGGAAGAGGATCATGAAATCTTGACGATAGAAGTTTCTTATTGGCGGCGGGCTGTCTGAACGGAGAGGATTCCAACCCCTACCAGGACCAGCGCCGCCAACTGGCGCAGCTCTAGGCTCCGGCCCAGGAGCAGCAGGTCGAGGGCAGCGATCTGCAGCAGCATGGTGTTGTTCAGGGTGCTGGACTCGAATGCCCGCAACTCGCGCTGGGAGTAGGTCCAGAGGAAGAAGGCGAGCGCCCCGTTCACCGGACCGAGCCAGAGCAGCAGTCCAGCGAGCCTCCAGGTGAAGGGCGGCAGCCCTTCCAGACCGAGGCCGAGAGCCAGCATGGCGACCGCGCCCACGATCATGGGGTAGAGGACCAGATCCAGCGGCGATGCGGCCTCGCGCGCCAGCAGCCGCCGGTTGGCGGTCAGCTGCACGGCGTAGCCCAGGCCGGAGATCAGCAGAAAGCCAATGCCGATCAGGTTCTCGCCGGTGAAGGTGAAGGGCCAGTAGTAGGCGCTGACGCCCGCCAGCGCTGTGCCGATCCCCAGCCATTGCCGGCCGGTGGGCATCTCCCGCAGCCAGAGAATGCTGATCAGGAGGACCAGGGAGGTGTTGCCCACCGAGAGCATCATGCCCGACTGGGTCGGGGTGACATAGTACTGCCCCACATACTGCATGCCCTGGGCCACGAGGTAGCCGGCCAGCCCCAGGCCGGCGTAGTGCCAGAGGGAGAGGCGGGGCGTTGAGCCGGCGGCAGGCCGGCGCTGCAACAGGCGGGCGAGGGCCAGGGTGATCGCCGCCAGGCTGTACCGGAGGCCGGCCAGGGTGAGCGGCCCGACCCCCTCCGCAAAGGCCCATTTGTTCAGGATATACGAGGTGGACCAGAGAAAGGTGACGAATAGAGCCAGGGAGATGGCGGTCCAGCGCTTCATGGTGACCTCCTGTGAGCAAGTGCTTCCTCTATCATGCGGGAGCGGCAATCGGGGTTGCTGTGTTGGTCAGCACAGTTTTGGGGGGCGGCACGGTGCGGCAACACTGGCTCTTTGTGGACCTGCTTGATTCCGAGTGGGCCGATCTGGCTGCCAGCGCCCGGCGGTTGACCGTGGCAGACGGCACCCTTCTCTTCCGCCGGGGTGACCCGACCCCCGGGCTCCACCTGGTGGAGGAGGGGGCGATCAAGATCTACACCCTGACCGGTTCGGGCGACGAGCGGATCATCGACATACTCGGGCCGGGGGAGCTGTGCGGCGAGATGGGGGTGGTCGACGGCGGAGCATCGACCGCGTGGGGGGAGGCCTGGGGCGATTCCCGGCTCTGGGTGATCCCGGCGGACCTCGCCCAACGGCTGCTCCGGACCAACCCGCAGATCGCCTGGCAGGTCAGCCGGCTGCTGGTGGCAAAGCTGCGCATCGCCAGCCAACAGGTGGATGAAGCGATCTTCCTGCGCTCCCGGGATCGGGTGATCCGCCAGATGCTCCGGCTCTGCGACCGGTACGGGCAGTCCGACGGGGAGGGGCTGCGGATCAGCCTGCGCATGACCCACGAGGAGATTGCGCGCATGGCGGGCACGGCGCGGGAGACCGTCTCCCGGACCCTGGGGGAGCTGCAGGACCGGTCGATTCTCGCCTTCCGTGAGCGGTTCATGCTGATCCGCGACCCCGCCGCCCTGCGCGCACTGGCAGAGGCGGAGCCCCACCCGTTTTAGTCGGTTGGGGCTTGTTTGTTTCGCGACAATATTCGCCACGATTTGCAGAATCCTGCGTGCGCGCCGTGGCGGAATTTGGCTACATAACGTTTCGCACTCGCGGGCAGGCTATGAACGGATTCTGTCGTTTCGACACAAAGGGAGGCGCACGAATCATGCGGCTGAATGCGCTCATGCTTGCGGCAGCACTTGCGGTGGCGACACCGAGGGTGGCCGGGGCGAGCGAAGCCGTGCTGCCGGCCTTTCAGGGTAGGCCGGATCTGAAGGTGACCGCTACGGCATACACCAGCGGCCCCGAAAGCACGGGGAAGCGCCCGGGCCACCCGCAGTTCGGCCTGACCTTCATGGGCACCCGCGCCCAGGAGGGGCGGACAATCGCCGTGGATCCGGGCTTGATCCCGCTGGGAAGCCGTGTCTATATTCACGAGCTGCGCCAGTACCGCTACGCAGAGGACACGGGGGGAGCGATCCGGGGCAACCGGATCGACCTCTACGTGGAGCAGGTTCCCCAGGCACTGGAGTGGGGGGTGCGGGATCTGCACCTCTCCATCGATCGAAAGATCTGAGCCTCGCCACCTGGCGGCCCATGCGCCAGGTGGCTTTCTTTTTTCCCCAGCACCGCAACCAGGAGGATGCAGCCATGCGTCTATCTAATTGGTTGACAAAAGGGGGAGAGGACTCTGCACGTGAGACGCCTCGGTCTGCTGCTGCCATTCCTGTTGCTCCTGACCGCCTGCGCGGCCAGGCCCGCTGCTCAAACCACCCAGCCTGCGCCACCCCCGCCGCCCGTCGTCGCCGAGAAGGAGCCGGAGCCGCCGCCCCCGCCGCCGGCGATCCGTGCCCGAATCCTGGGCGTGGGCGACCTGCTCATGCACCTGCCCCTGGTCCGCACCTCGCAGGTCGCGGAGAATGAGTGGGACTTCACCCCGCTCTTCGAGCCGGTCCGCCCGTGGATCGAGGGGGCTGATCTGGCCATTGCCAACCTGGAGACCACCCTGACCGGATCGGATTACCCCTGGTCGGGCTACCCCTCGTTCAACACCCCGCCGGAGTTCGCCCGGGATATCAAGAAGGTCGGGTTCGATCTGGTCACCCATGCCAACAACCACTCGCTTGATTACGACAGCGAGGGGCTGATCAAGACCAGCGAGGCGCTGGAGAAGGCGGGCCTGCCCCACACCGGCACCAACCGGACCGCCGAGGAGCGGGAGCAGATCCTGGTGGTGGAGGTCACCCCGGGGATAAAGATGGCGGTCCTCGCCTACACCTATGGCACCAACGGGATCCCCCTGCCCCAGCCCTGGTCGGTCAACATGCTCGACCCGGAGCGAATCCCGGCGGATATCAAGCGGGCGCGGGAGCTGCCGGGTGTGGACCTGGTGGCGGTGGCGCTCCACTTCGGCGACGAGTATGCCCGGGAGCCGAACGAGGAGCAGCAGCGGTACGTGGAGCTGTCGCTGAACGCCGGGGCGGATATCATTCTCGGCGATCATCCGCATGTGATCCAGCGGATCGAGTGGCGGCAGGTGAAGGACCAGTTCGGGCGGGACCTGCCCCGAGCGGTGATCTTCAGCGAGGGGAACTTTATCTCCAACCAGGAGGGGCTCTACAGAGAGGCCGGGCTCATGCTGTTGATCGATGTGGTCAAGGAGAACGAGGTGACACGAGTGGAGCAGGTCGCCTTCGTGCCGACCTGGGTTCACCCCTACCTGGTGGATGGAGCCAAGCGCTACCGTGTGGTCGCCGTGGAGAAAGCGATGCGGGAGTACGAGGCGGGGAAGGACCCGCTGATCACCGCCGCCGACTATGAGCGGCTGAAGGCGGTCTGGGCTGACACCACCGTGCAGGCGGTGGGGAGCCCGGAGGTGAAGCTCTGGACGGTGGAGCAGCCGGTCAACCCGGCGCGGAAGTAGTCGAGACGCCGGGGCGTGCGTGCCCCGGCGTCCGTTTGCTATGGCTGTTCTTCAGCCGGCGTAAGGGCCGTCGGGCATGGGGGAGCGGCCCAAGCCCCGCCAGTTGTGCTTCGTCGATCGTACCACAGGGGTGCCGCTCTGCCACCGGGGCCATGGCGGAAAGATCGGGTCAACCCGGACTTCTCTAGCCGCTGTTCTTGGACGAATCGAGGTGGAGCTGGTAGTAGACGGTGGAGACGATCGCGGCCGCCACCAGCCAGGGGAGGCCATCCACCTGGACGCTGGCGTCCTTGCCGAAGACGGACCCGCCGATCCGACCGGACAGCTGACCCGAGGGGTGGCAGGTGAGGTTCAGGTCGGCGCCGAAGGTCGGGCCCCCGAGCCGCCCGGTCACGGTGTACCCGTCGCAGGTCAGGTTCAGGTCCCAGCCGACCATGCCGCCGCCCATCCGCCCCGTCAGGGTTGTGCCGGCGAAGGTGGCGTTCAGGTCCTTGCCGTCGAACGTGCCGCCCCAGCGACCGGTCAGGGTGGCGCCATCGAACCAGAGATTGAGATCCTTGCCTTGGAATCGGCCGCCCATACGGCCGGAGAGCGTCCCTTCGTGAAACGCACACTGGAGGTCATAGCCCACCCATGCGCCGCCAACGCGTCCGGTGACACCCGCCAAACCCAATCACTCCTAGCGGTAGCCGATTCGAATGATCGCCCCTGGAGCGGCCATGAGATCGAGGATCATGCAATGAGTAGGAGTGCTCTTCTGCCCGAGAAGGTTCGCTCCTTCGACCTGCGCCCGGCCCGCCTGGTGAGGCGGGGGTACAGCCAGCGTGATCTGCCCATGCCCGCGGGCGCCCTCGCCCAGGCGGAGCACCAGCGCCCCCGCCTCACGTTCCTCGGCGGCGATCACCTGCGCTGGGCTGACGTGAAAGGAGGAACCGATCACCTGCACCTCGCCGGTGTCGGGGCGGAGCGAGAGCAGGCGGCTGCCGTGGGGTGGGACTGGGCCCGCATCGCACTCGCCGGCCCAGGCGCCCAGGTACTCGCCGCTCCACAGGTCGTAGAGGTGGTGGGAGCGCTGGGGGTCCAGCCCCAGCGACTGGAACCTCACCTGCAGCGGGCGGGGCTGCTCGCCGGCGTTGACCGCCAGGAGGATCGTCCAGGGGCCGTGGTGCGCTACGGAGAGGAAGGGCACCTCCTCGCCCAGCAGGCGGATCGGCTGCACGGGGGGGGGGGGGGGGGGAATCGTCCGGCGGAGCCAGTCGAGCCGCTCCTCGCTCAGCTTCTCGGCGCTGTCGGAGAAGGAGAAGAGGCCACCGGTCATGGTGCCGGCCAGAAGGAGGGTCTTGACCTCATCTGGTGTGAGACGGGTCTTCTGCTCCCGCAGGATCTGGGTGTCGGGGTCGTTCAGCCAGAGGTGGCCGTGCATCCACTGGCGGGTGAGGGTGTTGCGAAGGGCATTCCTGGCCGATGGCACGCCGGGCTCGTGCTGCAGGATCGGCAGCCCCTTGAAGTGGAAGGACCAGGAGGCAAGGGTATCCGGCCCGATCCGCATGGCATCCACCAATCCGACGGCGGGGAGGAGGGGGACGCCACAGCCCAGCAGGAAGGTCTGTTCGCCGGCTGCCTCGCGAATGATCTCCAGCCCCTTGCGCAGCGCCTGGACCCGGGTCTGCTGCGGGTCGTAGCGGAAGCCATCGATCGCGGCGGCGAAGAGGAAGTCGAGCTTCAGGTAGCCGAAGCCGAGGGTGACCATGTGGCGGATCAGCTTCGCCACCCACTCCTGCACCTCGGGGTGGGTCAGGTCGAGGGCGTAGTAGCGGTCGCCCCAGTCCAGGCTGAAGGCAACGGCCACCGGCACGCCGTCCATTCCCTTGACAAACCAGTCCCGGTGCTCCTGGAAGAGGCGGCTCCGCCGCAGGGCGATAAACGGCGCCAGCCAGATACCCGGGGTGTAGCCGGCCTGGCGAACCTGGCTGGCCAGCCAGCCCAGGCCGTGGGGGAAGCGGCTGTTGCACTCGTACCAGTCGCCAACGGCCCGCATGTAGCCGTCGTCCAGCTGGATCACATCGACCGGGTGGCTCTGTTGCTTGGTCTGTTGGGCGATCGTCGCCTCGATCACGTCCTGCTCGGTCACCTTGGTGTAGTAGGTGTACCAGGAGCACCAGACGGTGGGGCTCCGCCCCGGGACCCGGGCGTTCATCTGGTGGCCGGTGGTGCGAGCGTAGCCTTCCAGCGCTTCCCGCTCCGGGGCGATGCAGACCAGCAGCGGCTCGGCGGTCAGCCGGGCGCCGGGATCGAGGGCGAGGCCATCCGCCTCGCACCAGGCCTGTAGCCCCTGCAACGGCGAGGTGTCGGTGCCGGCGGTCAGGTCGAAGCGGCCGAACATCCGCCGGCCATCCACATAGCCAGCAAGGAGGACGGGGCCGCCGTCGGGGGAGCCGAGCATCAGCATCCCCTCGGACTGGAAGTGGCCGGGCTCGGGCAGCGGCCAGGAGGGATCGCTCCCGACGGGCCGGGTCATGAAGAAGCGGGGGTGGATATCGGCCCCAGTGAGCGGGACTGAGCCGGCGAAGGACCAGGACTGGTAGCCCTGCTTGTAGACCGACCAGCGCCGCTCGCGGCTGCCGGAGGGGACCGAGAGGGAGAGGCTGGAGCTGGCGTCGTACAGCAGGGGGAAGAGCCGGTGGACCCGCACCCGGGCCGGCCCCTGGTTGGTGAGGCTCAGGGTGAGGAGCAGGCCCGGACCGACTGCGGGCCGCTCGCAGGTCAACTGGAGCAGCAGCCCTTCACCGAGGCGCGCCTCCATGGTGAGGGGCAACTCATGCCCTGGCGGGCAGCACCAGATTGTCTCATTGGAGACCAGCCTTCGCCTGGTCGGGCCATCTTTCAGTTCAATGCCCGAGGCGAGGCCGGCGAGACGACCGCCGGTGAAGTGGAGGGCGAACCGGCCGCCCGGCAGGCACTCCATGCGGTCTGTTTCGGTCTGTTTCACGGGGGCAGACCTCCTCAACGGACGCCTTTGACCTTGCGAATGAAATAGGTGCCCAGGCCGAAGAAGAGTGTGGTCACAGCCATGAGGACGCTGTAGCCGAGCTGGTTTGGCAGGGTGCGGAGGCCGCTTAGCAGCAGCCCGCCCAGGAGGATCCCTGTGATCTGCGGCAGAATGGATGCGACCTGCCAGATGCCCATATCCTTGCCGTAGTCCTCCTGGTTCGGCAGGACATCGGTCGCCATGGCCTGGTCGACGCTGGTGAAGGCTCCCCAGCCGAGGCCGAAAAGAATGCCGGCTGGCAGGACGAGGGCAGGGTAGGGGAAGAAGATGAAGAGCAGCGCCACGAGCGTCATCATCCCCCCGGCGATATAGACCATGAGCTTCCGGCCGTAGCGGTCGGAGAGGGTGCCGGAGAAGAGGACGGTTGCGGCGGCCGCTGCCATGCAGGCGGCGGTGAAGGTGAAGACGGTCTTCTCGCCGGGCAGGTGCATGACATCTTCAAAGTAGTACTGGAGGTAGTAGAAGATCGCCCACTGCCCCTGCTGCACGAGGAACCGGGTCACGTAGACCCAGGCGAAGTCGGGGTGCTTCCTATGGTCGAGCCAGAAGAGCCCCTTGTACTCCTGCCAGGTCAGGGCCGGTCCCCCTTCCGCGGGCTCCTCCTTGACCATGAACCAGGTGAGCAGGACCGAGATGAGCTGTACGGTGGCGATAATCCCGTAGACCAGGAGCAACTGCTGGCGGTATGTAGCGATCGGGGCGGTCTTGTCGAGGAGCATGCCGGCGACTCCGGCGCCGGCGATCGTGCCGAGCACGCTCATGAAGCCAAACCAGCCGGACGCGGTCCCGCGCTGCTCCTCGGGCACCCGGTCGGCAATGATCGCTACATAAGGGCTGTTGGCGATGTTGTTGGACAGCTGGACCAGCACGAAGGCGACCGACATGGCGACGAGCGATTCGGTGGTCGCCATGTAGATCAGTCCGATGATGTTGGGGATCGTGGCCCAGAGCAGGAAGGGGCGGCGGCGCCCGTGGCGGCTCTTGGCCCGGTCGGAGACGGCTCCGGCCCACGGGTGGACCAGCACGGCCACCAGGGTGCCCCAGACGACCACCAGCGAGAGATTGGTCTCCTTGTTGCCGAGGAATTTGTCGACCTGGCTCGGAATGACGATCGACATGAGCGCAGCCCAGTGCAGGTTGTGGGCGAACCAGAAGAGGTTCATCCAGACGTGCTCCATGGTGGTGAGCCGGCGGCGAGGGGCCGGGGCAGCGGCGGTGACAGCCACGCACATCCCTCCGTGTCAGACCATTTTATGGATCGCGTTCTGATTTGGCACACAAGGCAGATTGAACAGTCCCATCTGGAATCTTCTGCAGTTGGCGGGGAATTCCTCTTCGGGGCCTCGCCCGGCACCCTGGTCCGCTGCGTGGGAGCGATATGATCTTCTCAAGGAGGATGAGTCACGTGGTTCAGCCCAAGCAGTTGCTCACCATGACCGATCTTGATGTGATTTTGGCGGAGTCGAATCGCCAGCCTGTCCTGCTCTTCAAGCACTCCACCACCTGCCCGATCTCGGCCCGCGCCCACCGGGAGTGGCAGACCTTCCTGGGTTCGCCGGAGGCGGAGCGGGTGGCTCACGCCTGGGTGCGGGTGATCGAAGAACGGCCCGTCTCGCGGGCGGTGGCCGACCGGGTGGGCGTGACCCACCAGTCGCCCCAGGCGCTCCTGATCAAGGGGGGCAGGGTGCTCTGGCACGATTCGCACGGGGGGATCACCGTCGAGGCGCTCCGGGCGGCGGTGGCCCAAGCTTAGGGCGTCAGCGCATAGCGAAAGGCCCGCCGGGGATTCTCCTCCCGGCGGGCCTTTGGTCTGTCTGCTTACACCTTGAAGTGGGAGACGTGGACACGCATCTGCTGGGCGATCTCGTTGAGGACCGAGGCGGAGGCGGCCACCTCGTCGCTGGCGGCGGTCATCTCCTCGACGGCGGCGGAGACCTCCTGAGCGGCGGCGGCATTCTGCTGGGCCACCTCGGACATGTGGCCGATCGCCTGGTTCACCTGGAGGGCGCCGGCGGTCATTTCCTCGGCGGATGCGGTGTTCTCTTCCGCCACGGCGGCCAGGGTATTGAAGGCGCCCACCACCTGGTCCGCCTTCTGCCGGACCTGCGATGTGGCGGAGGCGATCGACTGGACATCGGCGGCGGCCCGATCGACCATCGCCAGGATCTGCCGGAGGGCGTGGCCGGCCTCGGCGGCGAGCCGGCTGCCCGCCTCCACCTCGGTATTGCCCATTTCGATCGAGCGAACCGTCTCGTCGGTGCGGGTCTGGATATTGGCGATCAGGCCGGTGATCTCCTTGGTGGCGCCGGCCGAGCGCTCGGCCAGGCGGCGGACCTCCTCGGCCACGACCGCAAAGCCCCGGCCGTGTTCACCCGCCCGGGCCGCCTCGATCGCGGCGTTGAGGGCGAGCAGGTTGGTCTGCTCCGCAATCTCGGAGATCAGTTGGGTGATCTCACCGATCTGTGCGGAGACCTGGGCGAGGTCACGCATGCGTGCGGCGGAGTCGCCAGTCACGTTACGGATCCGCTCCATGCCCTGCACGGTCCGCTCTACGACGGCGGCGCCCTGCCGGGCGGTGGCAGCCGCCTGGTTGACGCTGGTGGAGACGGCGTTGGCGTTGGTCGCCACGGTGTCGATCGAGATGACCACCTGATTGAGCAGTTCGGCCGACTGGGTCACCTCTTCGGCGGTCTGAGCGGCGCCCTGGGCGATCTGGTTGATCGTGTCGCGCAGCTGGTTGGTGGTCGCCCGGATCTCCATGACCGACTCGGCCTGGGTACCAGAGCCCGAGGCTACATGACCGGCCGCTTCGGCGGTCTGCTGAGAGGCCAGGGCCGACTGCGCAGAGGTCTCCGACAGCTCTGTGGAGGCCTGGGTTACGGCGGCGGCAGCCTCCAGGGTCTGGCGGATCAGGGTCCGCAGGTTCTGCTGCATCTGCTGGTAGGCCCGGGCCATGGCGCCCAGTTCATCCTTGCGGACCATGATTCCCGTGAGCTCATCCGACGTGGCGGAGCGGAAGTCGCCATCTGCCATGCGGAGCATGCCCGCCTCGATCGGGGTGATCGCCTTCAGGATCGAGTTGGCGTAGAGAATGCCAAAGACGAGCGAGACCAGGAGGACGACAACGCCAGCCCCGACCATCTGGTACTGGATCGGGCGGAAGGGGAGGAGCAGGTCGTCTGTGGTGTATGCGGTGATCATGACCACCCACTCCGGGTTGCTGTTCAGCCGGCGGAGGGCGGCGAACTTGTCACGGGAGCGAGGTTCGCCGGCGTTCTGCCACTGGTAGGTGATCACGTCGTTGAAGTCCGCTGCCTTCATTTTGGCGACAAGGGTGGCGCCCTGCTCGCCCGCCTCATTCAGCTTGGTGCCGGCCTTCAGGCTGGGGGCGTAAACGACCACGCCGTCTGCTGTGAGGACGGCGGCGTAGCCGGTCATCTTGTACTTCGCAAAGTACTGCTCTTTGATATAGTTGACCTCATGCTCGGCCAGGGCGGCGAACTCCTGCGGGTTCTTGGTTTGGGCGGCGAGTGGGTCGACCGTCCGGACCATCTGTTCCGCCATGAAGGCGACATCCTTCATGGCCAGGTCCATATACGCTTTCTGGGTTGAGCGAATGCCAAGGACGAGGGTCAACACGACCGAAGCGGTGATCATGAGGCCGAAGACGACGAGGAGGGTCGTGCGCAGTGATCGAAATAGCTTCAATAAAACCCACCCTTTCTAAAACAGTTGAAAGGATCGGAAAACAAAAGCCCCTACGGTGGGGTTTGCTCCCTTCTCCCCCTTCGGTAACCCGGCTGGCGTGAGGCGCTCCGCCTCGTAGCCCCGTGGCTTTGCGGCCCCATTTTTCAATGGGTGTGCCTTTTCGGTTGCTGGAATAGGTATTTCGTATCAGTTGGTCTATATGGATGATAACGGTATTCAGAGCTACTTGAGAAGTAGTCCCAGCATAATATTTCTTTATGGGAGATCATGCGATCATCAAGAAAGGTGACCCGGAATCACAGAAGGGGCCGCCCGATGGGCGGCCCCTCATACCTTGGGTGGTCAGACCAACTGCTTCTCCAGGAGGTGGTGGCCGGGAGCGGACACGTAGCCGAGCCGCTGGTTGACCGCCAGGATGCGCGGGTTGTTAGCCAGGTTGTTGGTCCGAATGTACGGGCCACCAAGCCGCTTGGCCAGGGTGAGTGACTCAACCTTCAGCCCGAGGGTCAGACCGCGACCCCGGTACTGCCGAGCAACGCCGGTGAAGTCGTTGTAGAGCGCCCCGTTCGAGCGAAGGTAGATATTCGAAATGGCGGCCCAAGCACCGGTTGCGGTGTCGATCGCCAGGAGGCAGCGCTCGGGCTTCCAGCCGGGATCGTCCTTCACGTAGGTAAACCACTCCTCGAAGGGGATCTTCGGACGGTCCTCATTGCCAGGGATATCCCGGACCATGGGCAGCAGTGCTTCAAAGTAGCGGCGCATCATGCTCATGTAGTCCTGGCCTTCCATCTCCTGGGCCAGGGTGGCGAAGCGGAAGCCCTGAGCCTGAACTCTGGCTACGGCCTCCTGAAACGGGGCGGGATCCCAGTCGTCGAGGGTCCGGGTGGACTCGCGGAGGATGTTATAGCTCTTGAAGCCTTTGCGCAGGCACCAGTCCACGGCGAGGGTATCCTGCTCGCGAACGCCGGTCTCGAACTTGGTGCCGCCGTGCTCCCGGGTGAACTGCTCCAGCCGCTCCAGGAGGGCGGTGCCGACACCTTTCCCCTGGTAGGGAGCATCGACCCGGACCCGAATGAAGAACTCGCCCTCGTGGTGGGAACCCTCATGGTTGACAGCCCCGAAGGCGATGACCTCGCCGGCAGGCGATTCGGCAACCAGCCGGTGGAAGATGTCGGTCGCCGGGCGATTGCGGTCGCCTCGCTCGAAATCCTCCAGGGTCTGTGGTTCGGTGGTCTGGCTGTTGATAATGGCAACGATGCGTGGGAAGTCCTGTGTGGTACTGGGGCGAATCGTGAACATCAGGCATCCTCCATAGGTGTTAGTTTTGCTGCGATCAGGTAGACGCCGGGCAGGGGCTTGTACCCCAACTTTCGGTTGACCGCCAGCATGGGTTGGTTGACGGAGTGATTGTTGGTACGGATATAGGGGGCGCCCATCTCCTTGCCCAGTTGGAGCGCCCTTACCTTCAGGGCGAGCGCCAGTCCGTTCCCTCTGAACTCCGGGTGGACGGCGGTAAAGCCGTTATAGAGCCCACCGGAGTTTGCTGGGATCAGGTGGCAGAGCGCCGCCCAGCGGTCGCCCCTGGCAGCCAGTAGAACCAGCTCGGGCCTCCACTTGGGATCGCGCTCCACGCTCTTCCGCCACAGGTTATATGGGTAGTCGGGCCGGTCGCTGTTGCCGGGCACATCTCGCCCCAGATCGGAGCTGAAGCGGTGGTAGCGGCGGAAGAGCTCCTCAGAATCGCCGCCCTCCATTTCAGCCGCGAGGTCTGTCCAGCGGAAACCGTTGGCCTCTGCCTTCCGGACGACCTCCTGGAACGGCGCCGGATCCCACACGGACAGGTCGAGTGTGGACTCGAAGAGATCGTGCTCCTTGACGAAACCGCGCCGCTGGGCCCAGGCGAGCGCCTCCGGTGCGTCTTCCAGAACGGCAGTCTCCAAGCGGGTGGCCCCCTGGGAACGGGCGTAGGCGATCAACCGGTCGAAGAGGGCGCTTCCCACCCCTTGCCTCTGGTGCGCGTTGTGGACGCGCAGCCGGCACCAGAATTCGCCGGGGCGGTGACCCGCACCGCCTTCCGCCAGGGTGTACCCGATCAGGCGGTCCTCTGCGTCTACGGCCCCGAGCCGGAAGAATGGGTCAGCCGGATCGCGGTCCTGATCCTCCCGGAGAAGGTCGTCCAGGGTGGCCGGTTCGCGGACCTGGCTGTTAATGATCTCCAGTATGCGGGGATAGTCGTCGGGGGTCGTGGGACGCAAGGTGAAGGGCATGGGTCGAACCTCCTCTACGCCGATCGAACCGGCGCCAGGATGGTAGACGAGGCGGGCAAAGTGGGTGTTCCGGATTCGGACGGAAAGAACGAATCTGACACATTGCTTCCTACCGGTAGTAGACCAGTTTTCGGGGAGCGCGCTCAAATCCCAGGGCGGTGAGTAGCTCGGCCACTGGCGACTGGAGAATCGACTGGTCGCCCCACTGTTCCACCTCGACCCGCCTGACGGGGCGCACGGCTGCCGGGGCCTTCAGCAGGTCGGGCAGGGTGGAGAGCGCTCCGCTTAGCCGCTCGCCCTCCAGCGGCGCCAGCGGTGTGAGCCGCTTGCCGAACGCCTCCACAGCCAGGAGCGGCTGCCCGCTCTCCATGACGATATAGGTAGAGGGGAGGCGTGTGAGCCGGGCGCCCTCTGGCCAGGGCAGGATCGAGCCGTAGGGGTTGGCCGGATCCAGGCTGGAGAGGAGGCGCATGGGAGACGTGGGGTTGTCGCGAGCCTGCCGGAGCCGATCGACTACCTCCGGCCGGGCAAACTGGGCGCCGGCCAGGCCGGCCACGAAGTACCCCTGGCGCACCTGCCCCTTCCACTCCAGGCGCTTCAGCGCCTGCAGCACCTCACCCCAGGGGAGCGGGCCGTCGTCTGCCTCCACCATCTCTCGGGTCACGACGCCGTAGCGATCCAACAGGAGGCGGGCGTAGGCCTCCACCGTCGCGGGGCCAGGGGGCTCGCTCCCGAGCCGGCCGGTCAGCCACCAGCGGCCGGTACCGCCCTTCATGGCGATGGGTGCCCCCCGCTTCGCTGCGGCCTTGCTGAGTCGAAGGGCCTGCCGGAGCGGATCGAAGGTGTCATTGGAGACCAACCCGAGCCAGGCCAGTTCCCACAGGATCTCCAGCGTGGCCGAAGGCGGTAGTCCACAGGCCCGGGCGATCCCGCCAAGGAAATCGGCCCCCGCCTGGCGGAGGGCGGCGAGGACCCGTTGCTGCTCCGGGGTGAGGTGCGCGGGCTCGTCGTTGCCGGCTTGCCGGAATCGCGAGTCGTAGAGCCCCAGTTCAGCGGGGAGGTGGAGCGCTACCTTTCCCCCCGGAGCCGCTACCCAGTGCAACTCCCCCGCAGCGCAAAGCTGATCCAGCCAGAGGGGCTGGTAGCCGGGGACCCTGGCGGGGAGCACCTCTCGCTCCCAGAGTTCGGCCGGGAGGAGGAGCCCCTGCAGTTGGGCCAGTGTGCGCTCCAGCGCCTGCGGGGGGCCAGCATGGCGCCCGGTCGGACGGGGCTGAAGCCCCGCCCCGACCCCCTGCCACTCTTGCAGGAACCGAGCGTAGGCCGCCGGGGGCACCGGCTCGATCTCACGCCGGAGCAAGGAGAGCGTTTGCCGGTGGATCTGCTGGAGCACCTCCAGATCGCAGTACTCGCGGCCAGACACCCCTCTCGTATACTCCCCGGCGACGACCAGCCCCTCAGCCTGCAGCACTTGGAGGTAGCGCAGGACCATCTCCCGGTCGAGCCCGTAGCGGGCGGCGACCGCCTCGGGCTGGAACGGCCCATGGTTTCGGGCGTACCGGCGGATGACCGCTCCAGCGTTGCCGATCAGGTCGGCGTACAGGCCGCGATCGTCGCCGCTGATCCAGCGCTCTTCGCCGCCAATCACCACGCTTGCCGCCCGACGTTCACTGGCCAACTGCTCCAGCCACTCCGGCCGCACCCCGCGCTCGGCCAGTTCGTCGCGCGTCAGGTCGCCCAGGTGGCGGAGCAGGTCCTCGGCCTCGTCGGCGTGGCGGGGTTGCCAGGCCTCTTCCCGCCTCTGTAGCCGCGCCTCCACCCCAGCGATTGCCCGCGGGTCCAGTAGCTCCCGCAACTGCTCAGCGCCAAGGATCTCACGCAGGAGCTCCCGGTTGAGGCCCAGCAGGGTACCGCGCCGCTCGGCTCGAGGGGTGTCCCACTCGTAGAGGTTCTCGGCCACGAACTGAAGTAGGATCGTTGCAGCCATGGGGGAGGGGCCGTCTGTCTCGACCGCCTCCACCGAGAGCGACCCGTCTTGCAGGTTGGTCAGGAGCTTGCGCAGCCCCTCCATGTCAAGGACATCGCGCAGCACCTCCCGGTAGGTCTCGAGGACCACCGGGAACTGGTCGTAGCGGCGGGCGACCTGCAGGAGGTCGGCCGCCTTCATGCGCTGCAGCCAGAAGGGGCGGCGCGTACCCGGGCGCGGGCGCGGCAGGATCAGCGCCCGCCCAGCGCTCATGCGGAAGTAGGCGCCAAAGAGGGGCGTGTTGCCGACCTCGTCCATGAGCAAGTCCATTGCCTCGTCTGGCCCAATGCGGAGCAACTGGGCCAGATCCACCGGACGGTCCGCCCCCGGCAGGCGGAAGTGGATCACGTCATCGTTGGTGGTCACCTCCGCCTCCAGCTCCATGAACTGGCGGATGCGCCGCTTCAGCACGATCGACCAGGCCAGGTTGACCCGACCGCCGAAGGGCGAGAGGATCACCAGCCGCCGGTCTCCCAACTCGTCCTGGAAGAGTTCAACCACCACCTGTCGGTCGGTGGGGAGGGCGCCGGAGGAATCCAACTGATCGCGGAGGTACTGGATCAGGTTGCTGGCAGCGTTCTGGTCCAGGTGGCACTCTGCCTGTAGCCATGCGGGGAGGGAGGGGTCGCCGAGCCGTTCGGCCACCTCGCGGGTGAAGCGGCCCAGGGTGAGGCCCATATCGTAAGGGCGCCCCATGCCGTCGCCCCGCCAGAATGGCATGCGGGGTTGGGCGCCGAGGGCATCGACCACCGTGACCTTGTCGTGCTCAATCGACTTGATCCGCCAGGTGTTGGTGCCCAGCAGGAAGACATCGCCCACCCGGGATTCGTAGACGAACTCCTCGTCCATTTCGCCCAGTTTCACGTCGGTCCCGTTCAGGTAGACACCGTAGTAGCCACGGTCCGGGATCGTTCCGCCCGAGAGAACGGCGAGGGTGCGGCTCCCCTCCCGGCCGCGGATCGTTCCTGCCTCCCGGTCCCAGACAATCCTGGGGCGGAACTCGCTGAATTCGTCGGACGGGTATCGGCCGGAGAGCATCTCCAGAACGGTCTCCAACTGGCGCTCGGAGAGGTCCCGGTAGCAGTAGGAGCGGCGGAGGAGGGCGAGCAGGTCGGCCACCTTCCACTCGTCCATGGCCGCCATGGCGATAATCTGCTGGGCCAGGATATCGAGTGCATTGGTCGGGACCCGGGTCTCCTCGACCCGGCCCCGCAGCATCTCCCGCACAATGCAGGCCGTCTCTAGCAGATCGCCCCGGAACTTGGGGATCAGCCGGCCCTTGGAGGCCGCTCCGATCACGTGCCCGGCCCGCCCCACCCGCTGCAGCCCGCGGGCGACCGACTTGGGGGACTCGATCTGCAGCACCAGATCGATCGCGCCCACGTCGATCCCCAGCTCCAGGGAGGAGGTCGCGACCAGGCAAGGCAGGCGGCCCGCCTTCAGGTCTGCCTCGACCATCTCCCGGCGCTCCCGGCTGATCGAGCCGTGGTGGACCTTGGCGACCTCGCGACCAGCCAGGTCGTTCAGCCGGTCGGTGAGGCGCTCAGCAAGGCCGCGGTTGTTGACAAAGACCAGGGTGGACCGATGCTCGGCCACCCGCTCCAAGATTCGCTGGTAGATGGGGGGCCAGGTGGAACCCTCGGCCAGGACCCGCATGTCCTCCATGGGCACCTCGACGGCCAGATCCAGCGCTCGCCGGCTGCCGGTGTCAACGATCTGGACGGGGCGCCCCACGCCCCCCAGGAAATTGGCGATCTCCTCCAGGGGCCGCTGGGTGGCCGAGAGGCCGATCCGAACCGGCGGCGTGGGGAGTAGGGCCTCAAGCCGCTCCAGGGAGAGGGAGAGGTGGACCCCCCGCTTGGTGCCGGAGACGGCGTGGATCTCATCTACAATTACGTAGCGGACCGTGTGGAGGATGCGCCTGGCGTTGGAGGTGAGCAGCAGGTAGAGCGACTCTGGGGTGGTGATCAGCACGTGGGGCGGGTGCTTCACCATGGCCGTGCGCACGCTCTGTGGGGTGTCCCCGGTGCGAAGCCCGGTAGTGATTCTGGGCAGCGGGACTCCCATGGCTGCTGCCGCTGCCGCGATGCCCTGCAGTGGAACCTCCAGGTTGCGGTAGATATCGTTATTCAGCGCCTTCAGCGGGGAGATATAGAGCACCTGCACCCCGGGCTTGAGGTGCTCCCCCTCCTGATAGAGCGTGTCGAGGCACTTGAGAAAGGCGGCGAGGGTCTTGCCAGAGCCGGTTGGAGCCAGGATCAGGGCGTTCTCGCCGCGCCCGATCACCGGCCACCCCTGCGCCTGGGGTGGGCTGGGTTGGCCGAACCGCTCCTGAAACCAGGCCCGAACGGCAGGGTGAAACGAATCGAGTACCATGGGTTACCGCCTCCTGCTGTTGCACCGACCGTACATACATTCGCCTCCGACTGGCAAATCCCCTTCCGACTTTCAAATCAAATGGGAATTGACCAGAATCGGTTTGCATTGTAAAGTGATTTTCAAGAATTGCCTTGGATACGAAAGGTGGAGAGATCGGTGGATGCGATCGACAGGATCCTCGTGGAGCGCTTGAAGGCGGATGGCCGCATTGCCTGGACGGAGCTGGGCCAGGCAGTTGGGATCTCAGGGGTCGCAGTGGCCGAGCGGATTCACAAACTGGAGCGTGGTGGGATCATACAGGGCTTCACCGTTCTACTCTCCCCCGAGGCCCTTGGGAAGGAGCTCACCGCTTTCATTGCCGTGACCGTGGAGAGCCCCGAGGCGTGCGCCCCCTTCTTGGAGGCGGTCCAGCGCATGGATCAGGTGCTGGAGTGCCACCATGTGGCCGGGGAGGACTCCTACCTGCTCAAGGTCCGCACGGGTGGCACACGGGAGCTGGAGGGGCTGATCTCAGGCGGCCTGAAGCGGCTGCCCGGGGTCTCCAAGACCCGCACCACGATCGTGCTCTCGACGGCCAAGGAGTCGGTCCACCCGCCCCTGCCCGCGGTGGAAGAGCCATGATCCCCATGCTTATCGCTGGCTTTCTACTCGGGCTCTCGGTCGCGGTCCCGCTCGGGCCGGTGGGAGCTACCGTGATTCGCGAGGGGCTTGAGCGCGGCACTCTCCCTGCCTTCCTGATCGGGCTGGGGGCCGCCACGGTCGACTTCTTCTACCTGACCCTGGTCTACCTGGGCGTTGCCCCGCTCCTGCAGGCGATCCCGTGGCTCATGACCGGCTTCTACTTGTTGGGGGCGCTCCTGCTGGGACAGATGGCCTGGTACAGCCTCACCCGGGCCAGGGAGGGCGGGCTGCCGCCTGCCGCTACGGGCCGGGGAAAGGGCTTCCTCTTCGGCCTTGGGATCACCCTCTTCAACCCATCGACGATCGTCTCGTGGCTCGGGCTGGGCGGCGCTTTCGCCTCCGCCTGGCTCACGGGGCGGGGATGGGGCGAGGCGGCAGCCGCCCTGCTGGCGGTCTTCGCCGGGAGCCTCGCCTGGTTCGCAACGCTTAGTCTGGCTGTCGGCCTGGCCAGGCGGGCTCTGGGCAGCCGCCCTTGGGTCTACCGGGCGGTCAACCTGACAGCCGGCCTGGCCCTGGCCGTTTTCGCTGCTGCTTTCCTCTGGCGGGCTGTGGCATAAGGGAGGCCGGAGCATCGCGCTCCGGCCTCTGCTGCTGCGAACAGCACTCTTCGCACCACCCTATCGCCCTGGCCTGGCCCCTGAGTTAAGCTCCTGGTCGCGGAGCGGGTCGGCAGGTTCGTAGCCCGATGCCTCACCGGTCCCCTGTCCAGGGTGCAGGCCCACTCGGGTGACGGGAAAGCCAGGGTCGGCGGGGGACGGCTGCCCTGTGTGGGCTGCCACCTCCATGCCCCGGTACGCGGCGCCGCTCGTGGTCATGCCGGCGGTGCCCGGCCCCAGTTCGCTGGTCTGTCGGGCCGCCTCCCGCTGGTTGGCCATCGACCGCCGTTCGATCCGGTCATGCTCGCTCATCTTGCATCCACCTCCGGTCTATAGCTTGTGGATCTTTTCGGAGGCGTAATTCTCGGGAGGACAAGATCGGGGACGAGTGGAACCCATCTTCTATCGAGATGCGGAGGTGCCCACCGTGGAGCGTTGGCAGCAGGAGCGAGAGCGGTACGCGCAGAGCTTGCGGGCGAGAGCGGAGCAGACCGGCGGGAGCCTGGAGAACGCCGAGTGGGAGCGGTATGTGCGCCAGACCGCCCGCATGATCAGCACGGCCGAGCAGTTGCGGGCGGCCCTTCCCGCTCAATATGCCCTGGCTAACGGTCTTCGGCTGCGCCACCAGCGCGAAGAGATCTACCTGGAGCACCTGGTGGTCGGCCCGACCGGTATCTACCTGATCGAGTTCATGGAGGGGAATGATGAGGAGTGGGTCCGCGACCAGGAGCGGGCGATCGCCTTCTTTCGCACGATCCTCGGTTCCCACGCCAGCCTGTTCCAGTGCTTTGTCATCCCCCGGACCACCGACCCCGGCAGGCTTCCCGCCGGTTCGCTCCTGGTGGAGTCCCTGGAGGCCGCGTTCATGGTGATCCAGGACGAGCGGGGCGGTCTCACCCTCTCGCCCGCCGTGGCGCAGGAGGTCTGGCATATCATTCAGGCCAGTGCGGTGACCACCCCGGTCCAGCCGCCCAAGGTTCCCTTCCGGCGGCGCATGGGCCGGCCCCAGTGGACCCTCCTGCTGACCTCATTCGTCATGGCGAATACCGTCTTCTACTATATGGATGACCTCAGCGTCCTCAGTTGGGTGACCGGCATGATCCTCCTGGTCATACCCACCGCCGTCGTGCTGGGGCTGATCCTGCTCCTGCCCTGGGAGCGGGCACGGAAGATCGCAACCTACAGCTTGCTGGTTGTCACCTTTCTCTTCTTTGTGATCCTCCTGGCGGGCGCCTCTACTCAGACCACGCCCTAACAACCCCTCGGAGGTGTGCGATCCATGGCCCATGTGAGCAACGAGGTATTGACCCGGGCAGAGGCGTCGCTAGGGCGCCCTGCTGAGCGGGTCTGGAGCTACCCGATCCACGAATCCGAGATGCGCATGGTGGTCAGTTCCACCCGCAACCAGACCCGACTGCACGATGTTACCCTCTTCATTTTCAACCCATCCGGTCAGGTCGCCCTGATCCGGAAGCACGGGTATCCGCCCGGGGCCTGGCGGGCGCCAGGCGGTGGGGTGGCCATGGGCGAGGAATTGGTGGATGGAGCCATGCGGGAAGCGCTGGAGGAGACGGGCCTCACCGTGCGCGTGGTCCGCTACCTGCTCCGGGTCCACGTCACCTTCACCTGCGGGGATGTGGTCCAGCCCTGGACAACGCACGTGGTGGTGGCCGAGGCAGATGATCACGCCATGCCCGCTACCAGGGACCCGAAGGAGATCGAGAGCGTGACCTGGGGCTCCATGGCCGACCTCTGCGGCCCGATCGCCGAGGCGATGCTAGCCACAGGGGGCGGTCTCTTCACCTACCGGGTCGCCCTGCACCGAGAGGTTGCCCGCCTGCTCGAATCGCAGGGGGCTCCTGCTGACTCGTCAATTTGATCGTTCGGGGGGGTGATCCCCCCTGTCTCACTTTATAGACCCTGTTCCTGACGATCGGGTCGCCTGAAGAATCGGGTGGGCTGTTTGGTTCCAGAGATTCCCTTTTTCTGGTATCATGACGCCAACGAGATGAGGGGGGATGAACGCTGAGCAAGCGAGTGGGGCCAGCGTTAGGAGTCGACGTCTCGGACTGGGGGAAGATCAAGACCCACGCAGAGCGGGGTTTGCGGGCAGCCAACCTCTCGCAGGAGCGGGAGGGGATCCTGCGCTACAGGCTCGGGGTTGCCTCTCTTGAACTGGGCGACCTGCTGCGGGCCGAGCAACAGCTCCTCAGGTACCTACAGTTGGCCCAGAGCGCCGCCGCCCTGGAGCCCCTGCTCGCACCCGCCCAGGAGCGGCTGGGCGAGATTCACCGGCTGCTCAAGCGGCCGGGCCGGGAGGCGGAGGCCTTCACCGAGGCGGCCCGCCGCTATGAGGCGGACGGGAAGCTGGTTGATGCGCTCCGCTGCCGCCTTGAGGTTGTGCGCACAGCGCTATGGGCCGGGCGCGCCGACGCAGCCCGACCGGACCTGCTGCGGGTCCTGGCCGGGCTGCCCCTGGTGGAAGCACCAACGCTGGCGACCGATGCTGCGCTGGCCTACGCCCTCTACCTGAGCCTTGTCGGGCGGCGGCAGGCGAGCATGACCCTCTGCATGGCCCTGCTGGACGCCCCGCCCCTCGCGGCGATCCACCGGGCAGAGGTGTCCTGGCTGCTCGCCGAGAACGCGCTGGCCATGGGAGAGCGCGACGTGGCGCAACTGCACGGCGCCATTGCCCATTACCACGGAGTACAGGCGTGGTTCCCGCCCCAAATGGAGCGGATTGAGAGCCTCACTCGCCGGCTCGCCTCCGCCGGCGGACCCAGGTGAGCATCTCCTCGGGGGTGATCCCCTTGGCCTCGGCCAGGCGGACGGCGTCGGCGTAGCGGTGCAGCCGTTCGGTCTCCGCCGGGGCCTCAACCTCGCCACGCTGCCAGAAGGCATCGGGAAGCGGAACGAGGTTGGTCAGCGCTTGGGCGGGCTCCCGCAGGATCGGGTGGCTCCCCAGCATGATCGCATCGAGCGTGGGGAGGGAGAGATCCAGCACGTAGGCCAGGACCACCCGAGGAAGCGCCGGGCAGTCCCTTGGGATCCGGCGGATAATCTCCCGCATGCGCTCCTCGGGGCTCAGGGCGCGCCAGTCCGGGTGGTCCTCACGCCCATCCACGACGGAGAGTGCGACCGCATAGGCCAGGCCTGCACACGCTGCCGGGTCCTCGCGGTGCCGGGGAACCTGGCCCCGCGCAAAAGCTGGGGTCACCCCCAGGAGCTTCACCCAGGAGGCCAGCACCTCGGAGCTGACCTCCTGCTTTATGCCCCGCTCCACCTCGCTCTGGTAGCCCAAGCTCGGCCCCCCGTGATCGTTGATCCAACGCATGGTCAGATCCTGCTGCTCCCGGGCCCACTGCAGCAGTTGGCCGTGAACCCGATCTCCGAGCGATTCCAATCCTTTCCGTCGTTTCAAGGACGCTTCACCTCCCCTAAGATTTCCCACTCGCTACTATCACATTAACAGGTGTGACTTGAAAAATCAAGAAGTATCCGGTGAATTATGACAAAAATGAGACCAGGACCATCTCACAACGAGAGGTCCTGGTCTTAAGCGTTCGCCCCGGTCACTGGCACGCCCCCGGGCGCTCCAGTGGCAGACTAACCCTTCAGGTACTGGGTGAACCAATCGCTCAGGGAGAGCAGGCGGTGGACCCGGTGCCAGGGCTTGCCGCCGCGGCTCATGCCGTGGGACTCGCCAGGGTAGCGGACGAACTTGACGGGCCGGCGCAGCTTGCGCAGGGCCACGTAGAGCTGCTCGCCCTGCTCCACCGGGCAGCGGTGGTCCTCCTCCTGGTGCTCGATCAAGAGCGGTGTCTGGATATTGGTCACGTAGGTCATGGGGGAGATCCGGCGCCAGGGGGTCTCGTCCTCCCACGGAGCGCCCCACTCATCGATGTGGCTGTAGGCGATATCCGACGTGGCCCACATGGTCATCCAGTTGGCGATCGACCGCATGGTGACCGCCGCCTTAAAGCGATTGGTCTGGCTGACAATCCAGTTGGTCATGTAGCCGCCGTAGGAGCCACCGCCCACGCCCAGCCGCTCCGGGTCGATCCAGGGGAAGCGGGCCAGGGCGGAATCGACGCCCGCCATGAGGTCGGCGTAGTCGACGGTGCCCCACTTTGCGTCCGCAAGGGCGCTCGAGAAGGCCTCGCCGTAGCCCACGCTGCCGCGCGGGTTCGTGTAGATCACCGCAAAGCCCTGGCTGGCCAGGAGCTGGAACTCCAGCGAGAAGCCGGAGGGGTACATCATGGCGGGGCCGCCGTGGATCTCGAGGACCGCCGGGTAGCGCTTGCCCTCCTCCCGACCGACCGGCTCCACCAGCCAGCCGTCGACCTCGGGGGCGCCGGAATCGCCCGCCCGGAAGCGGAAGCGGCTGACCGGGGCGAGGGCCACGTCGGCCAGGAGTGCGGCGTTGGCCTGGGTCAACTGCCGCAGCTCCCCGCCCTCCAGGGCGTAGAGCTGTGCCGGGTCGTTCACCCGGCCGATCGAGAGGACAAACCGCTGGCAGTCAGCGGTGGCAGAGCCGCCAAAGACGACCTGGTCGCCCTGGGTCAGGTAGGTGACGGCGCCGGTTGCCACGCCGACCTGAGCGAGGTAGACGGCCCCACCATCGCTCATGAGCGTGTAGAGGCTGCTGCTGTCTGGGCTCCAGAGCGTCTCGAAGGTGCCGCTCGGCGCCAGGTCTACCGAGGCCGAGTTGCCCAGGGGTCGGTCGTGCTCCGCCGTCAGGCAGCGGGGCTGACCGCCCTCACTGGCCACCACGTAGAGCTTGGTGTCGGGCGGGGCGTGCCGGTAGACGGGCCGCCCCACGAAGGCGATCTGCTTGCCGTCCGGGCTCCACTTGGGCAGGAAGGCGTCGATCCCCTCCGGGGTGAGCTGCGTGTAGGCCTCGGCGGGGGCGGGGTAGCTCTCGGGGTTCGCGGGAAGCCGCCAGAGGAAGGTGAGATCCTTGTCGTCGGCGTCGGGCACGCGCTTGGCCGAGAGGGCGAGGAACTGGCCGCAGGGGGACCAGGTCGGGCTGCCGTGGGCAAACTCGCTGGTCAGCTGGACCGCCTCGCCGCTGGACACATCGACAATGACGACCTGGGGCTTCTTCGCGCCGGGGAAGCCGGCGCCATCCACCTTGTAGTGCAAGTCGGTGATCACCTTGACGCCCCTGGTGAACCGCTCGAAGAGCTCCTGCTCCTCGCTCTCTTTCTCCGGCTGGAGCCCCTCGGGCCCCAGCATGACGCTCAGGGCGATCCGCTTGGAGTCGGGACTCCAGACCGCGGGCCCACTACAGCCCTTGTGCTTCGTCAACTGCCAGGCCTCACCGCCGTTGGCGGGCAGGAGCCAGACCTGGCCGCCCCGGCTGAAGGAGAGGTACTGGCCATCGGGCGACCAGCGGGGGCTGGAGTCCTTCTCGCCGGAGGTGAGCGGGATCGGCTTCCGCCCCGGCACCAGGAGCATGATCCGGGAGGTGTAGTCGTTCTTCTCCTTCCGGGCCTGGGTCTCCACATAGGCGATGCGGGAGCCATCCGGCGAGATCTGCGCGTCGCCGGGTAGCTGGAACTGGAAGAGGTCGGTGGCGGTCAGCGGTCGGCGGGTCATCAGCATCGCCCCCTGTTACTTGTTCAGGTACTCATCAAACCACTGGGTGATGTTGACGAGCCGATGGATCCGGTGCCAGGGCTTGCCGTTCCGGCTCATGCCATGGAACTCGCCCGGGTAGCGGATGAACTTGACCGTCTTCCGCTGCGCCTTCAGGGCGGCGAAAAGCTGCTCGCCCTGCTCAATTGGGCAGCGCAGGTCGCCCTCCTGGTGCTCGATCAGGAGCGGGGTGTTGATCTTCGAAGCATGGATGAGCGGCGACTGCTTCAGGTACGGCCCCATGTTCTGCTCCTCCCACCAGTTCTCGGTCCCAAACTGGCGGATGCGGTTATAGCCGGTGTCTGAGGTGCCCATGGCCGACCAGCGGTTGACCACCGAGCGCATGGTGACGGCGGCCTTGAACCGGTCATTATGGCTGACGATCCAGTTGACCATAAAGCCGCCGTAGGAGCCGCCGGCCACGCCGAGCCGGTCGCCATCCACCCAGGTGAACTTCTGGGCTGCGGTCTCGATCGCCGCCATGCAGTCGAGGTAGTCCAGGTTGCCCCAGTCGGCCATAATGCAGTGGCAGAAGTCCCGGCCATAGCCCTGGGAGCCGCGAGGATTGGAGTAGACGACCGCATAGCCCTGGGCCGCCAGCCACTGGAACTCGAAGAAGAAGCCACAGCCGTACATGCCCATGGGGCCGCCGTGGATCTCCAGAATGGTCGGGTACTTCTTCCCCTCCTCGAAGCCTGCAGGGCGCAGGATCCAGCCATCCACCAGGGGGTGGCCTTCGCCCGCGGAGAAGAGGAAGCGCTCGGGTGTCGGCAGGTCGATCTGGCCAAAGAGTTCGCCGTTGTGGTTGGAGAGCTGAACCTCGGTCACGCCGCCGCCCGAGAGGACGGCCAGGCAGTTGGCCACCTTGGGCTCTGCCGTGGGCTCGTCCAGCTTGGCCAGGTAGAGATCGGCGGGGGAGGTGGGGGTGGCGTAGGCCAGGGCGGCGCGGCGGCAGTCGGGGGTGAGGGAGAAGGCGTGGATCGTCCGGTCGCCGCCGGTCACGGGAACGACCGCACCCGTCGTGGTGCCCACCTTGACCAGCTGCACCTGACCGGCATCGGAGACGATGCCGTAGATCCAGCGGCCGTCGGGGGAGAAGGTGAGCCGGCCGCCGGCGGGAGCGGGCTGGTCGGAGATCGTCTCGCTGACGAAGCCCCGGTCGAGCTCGGCGGCCAACCGCTTGATCTGGCCGCTGGTCCGGTCGAGGAGGTAGAGGCCCGCGGTGCCGTAGCCCTGCTCATCCGGGTCGGTGCCGACGAAGGCGACGAGGTTGCCGTCGGGCGAGACAACGCCGCCCGCGGCTGACAGCTTGCCGTCGCCGGGGGTGAGCCGGACCAGGTCGCCGCCGGTCCGGTCCACGTACCAGAGGTCCACGTACCAGGGGAGGTAGTCACGGTCTTCCAGCCGGTTGGCGGCGAAGACTAGCCCCTTGGAGTCGGGGGTCCAGGTGGGCTCCTGGTGGTTGTATTCGCCGCTGGTCAGCTGGACCGGCTCGCCGCCCTCGACCGAGATCACGCAGACCTGCGAGAACTTGTCGGTGTAGAAGCCGACACCATCCATCTTGTAAAGGATCCGGGTGATCACCTTCACGTCGCTGTTGTACTTCTTGAAGAGGTCCTTCTCTTCTTCATCCTTGCCCTCTGGCTTGATCCCCTCGGCGTTCAGCTGGGCGGTGAAGGCGAGGAACTTCCCGCAGGGCGACCAGACGGGGTTGCTCACGCCGCCCTTCACCCTGGTCAACTGGCGGGCTTCGCCGCCCTCCAGGGGCAGGAGCCAGATCTGGTTCGAGCCGCTCCGGTTGGAGACGAAGGCCAGGTGCTTGCCATCGGGCGACCAGCGGGGTTGGCTATCCTTGTTGCCGCCGGTAAAGCGGACCGGCTCCTGCCCCTCCCGTCCCAGCCAGATCTGGGTGGTGTACTCGTTCTTCTCCTTGTCAACGCCCTGGAGCACATAGGCTACCCTGGTTCCGTCGGGGGAGATCTGGCAGTCGCCAGCCAGTCGGATCGCCAGCAAGTCCTCGGCCTGCAGTCTGCGAAGGGTCGTCATCTCAGGTAGTCCTCCTTCGTACTCGGGCAGTAACACATCGCATGGATGATAATTCACCGTGCTAAGTAATTAGCCGTGACAGCCGCCGGTTCCTGCCGTCTTTGTGCCGAAGGAGTTGGACTTCCCGGATCGGCTCTTGGGGTAGCCGCCTAGAGCACCGTTCGCAGGGCGATCAACTCGGGGAAGGAGCGGATCCGTGCGGACCTGTAGAGGTACTCGACCCCCTCACCGCCGGTTCCGACCTTGTTGCCAATCGCCCGTTCGGCCATGACCGCATGATGCGTCCGCCAGAGAAGCAGGGCGTTGTCCAGGCCGGCCATCTCCTCGGCCAGCTCGCGCAGGGCCGGGTGGTCGCCACCGGCGTACATGGCCTGCAGGGCCGCCGTTACCTGCTCCGCTCTGGCCGGGTCCGCCGCCACCTCGGCGCGCGAAGGCATGTTGTAGCCGTGGCGGCGCATGGCGGTCACGAAGCCGTCCCACAGGGTGGGCTCGGCCAACCGCCGCTCGATCCGGGCCTTCTCCGCCTCGGTGAAGGCCGGCTGGCTGAGGGTGAACGAGCGGTGGCAGGCGAGCAGGATCTCCAGCTCCCGGAACTGGGCGGACTGAAAGCCGCTGCCGCCGGAGAGGCTGGGCCGGAACTGGGCGTAGTCATAGGCGGTCATGGTCTCCAGCAGGGAGAAGGACTGGTCGATCAGCCCGACGATCTGGGTGCACCGCCGGAGGAGGCGGGCAGCACGCCAGGGGTCGCCGGTCAGGGCCTCGTCTCGCACCGTCTCCAGCTCGTGGAGCAGCAGCTTGAACCAGAGCTCACTGGCCTGGTGAACGATCACGTACTGGAGCTCGTCGTGGTGGTTCTGGGGGGATAGGGGGTGCTGGAGTTCGAGCAGGGGGCCGATCTTCAGGATCTCGCCATAACTTGGTCGATTCGCTCTGGGTTCCACGGCGGTCGTCCTCCCTCGCTGATTGACCTGATGAATGGCTAGTGTAGGGTCGGTGTATGGTCGGTGTATGCTCGGTGTAGGGTCGGTGTATGGTCACTGTATGGTCACTGTATGGCCCTAGGCCAGCCGCTTCAGCTCCGCATCCTCCGCTTTCACCGCCCAGGGGAAGTGCCTGGCAACCAGGAAGGAGATCAGGACCGCGACAAAGGGGATGGCGCTCATGAGAAAGCGGAAGGCGTGGTGGGGCATGGGGCCAGGGTTCTCGCCACTCACATAACCGAAGAGGAGGGGAAGCAGGCCGAGTGCAACCCCCTGCAACATGCCGGAGATTCGGGTGATAAACCCGTTGACAGCGTAGTAGACACCCTCGCGCCGCCGCCCAGTCCGGAGCGCATCCTGGTCGATCACGTGGGCCAGGATCAGCTCGCCGGTGACCAGCACCCCGCTCATTCCCATGCCGAAGATTGCGCCGCCGAGCAGACCGGTCCAGAGATCACGCCCCAGCGCCAGCAGCACCGATGCGACGATCAGCGTCAGCAGCGATCCCAGCCAGGCCCGCTTGCCGCCCCAGCGCCGAGCGAGGTGAGACCAGAGCGCCACGGTCGGGATCGCCATGAGGAAGACCGCACCGAAGACCACCGTGGTCATGGCATCGCTCAGGCCGAGGGTGTACTTGGCGTAGAAGCCCATGCCCACCCCCATCAGGATAAAGGTGAACTGGGTCATGGCCGCCGCTACGGCGTAGATCCAGAAAGCCTTGTCGGCGAATGTCTGCCGGAATGCTTGGAAGAAGCCCAACGGCTCCGCTTCGCTGGCGTGGGGATCCTCCGGGCAGCCCGTAACGGAGACCGGGACCAGGATCGCCGCCATGGCGGAGAAGAGAAGGACCATGCCGAGCGGGCCCAGTGCAGCCTTCACCATGGGGGTCAGGGCGATGCCCACCACCATCGCTAGCAGTTGGAACCCGTGCTTCAGTGCTGCCGCCCCGGACCGCTCCTGGTGTCCCTTGAACAGCTCAGGAAAGAGCGAGGAGTAGTTGGTCCACATAATGGTGGCAGCGAGTTCCTGGAGGATCAGGATTCCGAGGAAGTACGCGACAAGCCGGGACCCGGTCTGGAAGGGGCCGGGCACCCAGAAGCCCATGATAAAGGTGAGCAGGAAGAGGGGGAGGCCGACCATCATCCAGGGGCGACGGCGGCCCCAGCGGGTGCGGGTCCGGTCGGAGAGGTAGCCGAAGAGGGGATCGTTCACCGCATTCCAGACGGAGTTGATCGTCCGGGCCACACTCGCGGCGGCCATCGCCATTCCCAGGTCCTCCACGAAGTAGAAGACGATATGATTCTCAAAGGCCATCACCGGTATGGAGATGCCCAGCATCCCCAGGGCGTACATCCAGGCCGTGCGCCGTCCCTGCATTAGCGATACCTCCTCATGGCGTCTCGGATCTCGCGGTAGGTCAGCAGCACAAACCCGTCAAGCACCTTGCGGAACGCCGGGCTCTGCAGAGCCTCCAGGTCGCCCTGCCGCAGCTGCCAGTCCCGCAGGGCCTTTCCCTCATCGGTCGGAACCGCGGCGTGGTGGATCAGGTGGTAGACCCCGGGACCCAACCCCGCCAGGGTCTCCACGTACCACGCGGCCCGCTCCTCGTTGGGGACCGGGTAGCTGTCCACCAGGGTGACCCTGGGCAGCGGAGCGGCGGCGAGCAGGGCGAGTAGCGGCTCCCGGAAGGGGGCGGGGAGTCTGGCAGCGACCGACTCGTCGGGCAGGAAGGCGGGCACCTGGAACTGGAGGGCAAGCTCCACGTAGGCCTGGGCGATATCGGGGCGCATGATCGCCCCCATGTGCGTGTCGATGTGGGTCACGTCGATCCCCAGGGCGTAGGCCGCTTCGATCTGGGCTCTCATCTCGGCCGCCACATCGGCAGGGTCCATCTGCTGCCAGGCCTGTTCCAGGGTCGAAGGAAAGTAGCCGCTCTGGTCCCGCAGCGACCGCCCAGCGGTCAGGGGGCGCATGCGTGGCGCCTCCCATTCACTCGTCAGTGTGATATGTACGCCGAGGTCGCCCTCGCGAATCATGGGTGCCCAGCCGCCCGGCAGCATGACCGATGCCGTGGGCAGGCCCAATTGCCTGTACGCCCGCCCCTGGGCCTCGGTCACCCCCAGGTCGTCCTGGTGGATGATGATCGCACGCTTTCCCGATAGGCCCATCTCATGCCAAAGGTTCACCGAATCCCTACCTCCCCCATGGGATTTCAGACCTGCCAGAAGGGAATTCCCGCTTGCGCGTCAAAAACCTCCTGAAAACATAAGTGCTTAGTATGTTCTGTTGGAGGGGATACCGTGCGCAAGCGTTCTACCTGGCTGGTGGCCGCTCTGCTTGCGATTGGTCTGATCGGTGGGGCGGTTCGGTGGGCGACGCTAGAACCATCTATACGACCGGATGACCTCATGCTGACTGCCATTCTGCATCCACCCGCCCATGGGGAACGGGTGCTGCCCTACGGCGAGAGCCACTGGTCGCTGCAGATCAACCTGGCGAAGCAGACACCCCAGCCGCTCTGGGGGGAGCGCTGGTCCTATGCCGTCACCCCGGCCCTGGACGGGCTGCACTCCAGCTACTGGGATCACCTGCAGGGGCTGAGCGATGGGATCGGCAGCGACCCGGTGGGGGGAGAGGGCTTCACCGTCCTGCGGGACGACCGGGTTCGCTCCTTCGTGGACAGCGCCATGGCGAGCGAAGGGCTTGACGCAGGAGCGCTCCGTTGGGACCAGACGCTCTCGTTCCGCTACCGGGGGGAGCAGTTCCCGGCGGTGATCCGCTATTATTTGGATGGCGGCATACCGGACCGTCCTGACCAGATTGCCGTGGTCTACACCCATATTGAGCAACGCTGGGGCCGGGACCTGAGCTGGTCCAAGCTGATCCGGGCCAAGGTGGACTCCCCCTCCAACCAGACCGCCCACCAGGATAAGGGCGAAGAGCAGCCGTGACGGCTGCTCTTCGCTATGTGTCTAGCACTCGATATACCGTTGGAACCACTCGAGATTGGTCTTGAGCCGGTAGACCCGGAGCCAGGGCTTGCCGGTCCGGCTCATGCCGTGGCTCGACTCCGGGTACCGGACGAACTCCACGGTCCGCTTCAGCACCTTGAGGGCCGTGTAAAGCTGTTCCGCCTGCTCCATGGGGCAGCGCAGGTCCTCCTCCTGGTGCTCGATCAACAGGGGGGTATGGATATTGGCCACGAAGGTGAGGGGCGAGACCCGCTGATAGAAGGTCATATCCTCCCAGGGCTTGGAGGGGTAGGAGGCCATGTCAAGGTAGCCGACGTCGCAGGTGCCGACCGAGGAGGCCTCGTTCACCACCGAGCGCATAGTGACCGCCGCCTTGAACCTGTCGCTGTGGCTGACCACCCAGTTGGTCATAAAGCCGCCGTATGAGCCGCCGGCGACGCCGACCCGCTCTGGGTCGATCCACGGGTACTGGACCAGGGCAGCATCCAGCCCGGCCATGACATCCAGGTAGTCCAGGTTGCCCCAGTCGGCCCGAATGCAGGCGCAGAACTTCTCGCCGTAGCCCTGGGAGCCGCGCGGGTTGGTGTAGATCACGGCGTAACCCGCAGCCGCCAGCACCTGGAACTCCATGAAGAAGGTCCAGCCATACATGCCCATGGGGCCGCCGTGAATCTGCAAAATGGCGGGGTAGCGCTTCCCCTCTACGAAGCCGGCGGGCTTCATGACCCAGCCGTCGGTCTCGGTCAGCCCCTCGGTGCCATGGGCCTGAATGAAGGGGTTGGTGCCATTTGCCGTGGCGAAGCGGAAGTGCTCCACCGGCGCCAGCTCAAGGTCGGCAAGCAGAGCAGCGTTCACGCTGGTCAACCGGAGCAGGTCCGGCCCCTCCACCAGGAAGATATCGCTGGGCAGGTCGGGGCGGGTGATCGCTACGGCCAGCTTGCGACAGTTGGCGTCGTACGACCACGCGGTGACGCAGTGGTCGCCTGCGGTCAGGGCCGTGACGCTACCCGACTCGGCATCGATCGCGTAGACCTGCTGCCGCCCTTGATCCGAACCGTGCATGATCAGAGCGGAGCCGTCTGGCGTCCAGGCCAGCCGGCCGCCGCCGGGGGCGGGCATGTCGTAGATCGTCTCGTAGCCGAAGGACCGATCCCAGGAGCCGGTGAGCAGCCGGAAGTCGGCGCCGTCCCGCCCCACCAGGTAGATGCGTGTGTTGGAGTAGCCGCCGTAGGGCCGGGCGTGGCCGTGGCAGGCGATCATTGAGCCATCCGGCGACCAGGCGGGGGCGGCCAGATCATAGCCCTCAGGGGTGACTCGCACCGGCTCGGCGCCCTCGGACTCCAGGTCGAGCACGTAGATATCGCTCAGGTCGGCCTTGTAGTCGTCATCCTCCCGGCGATTGCCGGAGAAGGCGAGGTGCTTGCCGTCGGGCGAGAAAGCCGGGGAGCGGGAGTCCCACGGTCCGCGGGTCACCTGGCGGGCCGGCGTGGAGCCATCCACCGAGATCATGAAGATCTGATCGTGCTGCTTCGGGTCAAGGAGCCCCACGCCGTCTAGCTTGTAGACGAGCCGGTTGATCCGCTTGACGCCCTTCGTGTACTTGGCGAAGAGGTCTTGGTCCTCCTCTTTGTCGCCCTCTAGCTTGGGGCCGTCCGCCCCGACCGCTGCGATAAAGGCGATCTGCGCGCCATCCGGCGACCAGACGGGCGGGCCGCTGACCCCATCTTTAAAGTGGGTCAGTTGGCGAGCCTCACCGCCCAGCGCCTCCATGACCCAGACCTGATTCTTGCCAGAGCGGTTGGAGAGGAAGGCGAGTTGGCAACCGTCGGGCGACCAGCGCGGGTTCTTGTCCGACTTCTGCCCGTTGGTGAACGGGACCGGGCGGCTGCCGGGGGCGGCATCCATGACGAAGATCTGGTTCCGGTACTCGTTCGTCTCCTTGTCTATGCGGTTGACCACGTAGGCCAACTTCCGGCCGTCCGGTGAAAGCTGGGGCTCACCGGCGAGCTGGAAGGCCAGCAGGTCCTCCGAGGTAATGCGGCGTGGCAAGGCATACACTCCCTTGTGCAGAACGTCTGGAGCGGTCTGTGCACCCTACTATTTGCACACCGATGGCCCCACCGCCTGCCTTCATGCCACAAAAAAGCGGCGCCCGCCAGACCGACGGTGCGCCGTCTCTCTTTGCTACTGGGCGCGCTGCCCATCGCGCAGGATATTGTGCCACAGGTCGTGGCACTCCTCGGCCACCTGCTTCCAGTGTTCGCGGACCTTGGGCGGCACGTCCTGCTTCAGCGACAACTGCCGGGCCCCCAGGTGGAGCACGAAGAAGAGATCATCTACACCCATGCCGTTCTTGTCCAGGAACTGGTTCAGCGCCGTCAGATCGCGCTTTTGGGTCATGCGGCTCCCTCCCGCGAGAATCATCTGCCCATAGTCTACCACAGCCAATGCCCGCAGCGAAACGCAGGCGACGTGAAACGGAAATGGGCCGTGCCTCCGTCTGTTTAGGCGAGAGGGATGAACACCCCGCAGGCGGGGCGTGCGAGCCCCGACGGGAGGTGGTCGCGATCGAAGCGGTCAGGCGGCCAAAGAGGCCGGACGCACCCATGTATCCACCCAATTTCAACAGATCCAGCCAGACGGCAGGGGGACGGAACCCAAACGGCGTACACCTTCGTCATATACAAGATACGGCCCCAGCGAAGGGTGAAGCCGGCATGTCGCATTCCGAAAGAGCCGCTCTGCCAGCGGATCGGTCGGTCGCAATCGAGCAGTTGATGCAGGAGTACGGCACGAAGGTGCTCCATCTGGCCTACTATTATCTCAAAGACCGACACACGGCAGAGGATGTAGCCCAGGAGGTCTTCATAAAGGCCTACCGCAACTGGGACTCCTTCCGCGGCGAGAGTTCCGCCTATACCTGGCTCTACAAGATCACCGTCAACCTCTGCCGCGACAAGGCGCGCAGCGCCTGGTGGCGCCGGTTGGTCCCGTCGGATGATCCCCGGTCCAGCGGGAATGATGATCTCGAACTGAACTCGCCCATGGAGAGTCCCGAGGAGGAGGCGATCGCCACCGACGAGCGGGACCGGCTCATGGAGCATGTCATGCAACTGCCCGAGAACTACCGGGAAGCGATCGTTCTCTACTACTATAAGGATCTCTCAACGGTCGAGATTGCGGAAGTGACCGGCCAAAATGAGAACACGATCAAGACAAGATTATTTCGTGCGAGAGCGATGCTGAAAGATCTGCTGGTGAAAGGAGGTGTGGCGCGATGAGCGATCGGTTTGAACAGGAACTGAGGCAGGCGCTGAAGGGATCGACAGCCAAGTCGCTCGAGGGGTGGGAGTTTTCGCCCGCCATGCGCCAGGCTGTCCTGAAGCGGATTTCTGAAGAGGAAGAGGAGGAGAGCCCCGTACAGGGGCCGTCTCCCGCACCCTTGCGGCGAACCCGGCGGGCGATTCCGCAGCCGGTGCTCTGGGTGGCGGCTGCTGCGGCTGCCTTCGCCCTGGTCCTGAACATCGACTGGAACCCGCCCGTGCAGAGCGCCAAGGAGGCGCCCCAGGCCCCCATGGCTGCATCTACCACCATGGAGGCGCCCTCCGAGGCGACCGGTGCAGCCCCCGAGGAGAAGGCGGAGAATCAGGCGGGTGTCCCGGAGTCCGCTGCTACGTTCAAGGCGCAGGACGCGACCGGCACCGGGCAGGCGACGGCCCTGACCGACAGTTTTCACGCCGCAGCGACCATGCCCCCGAACCCCGCCCGAATGATCCTGACCGTCCCTGCGGGGGCCGGGCTCAAAGCGGGTCCGCGTTCGGTGGATGGAGGAAAGGTGGGGCTGTTGGCAGCCATGCCCAGTCAGGTCAGCAACCTGGACCTGGCGCCGCTTCCGGGCGGTGACCTGCTCCAGCTCACAACGGTCAGTCTCCGCCAGGTGGACGTCGCGGGTAACATTCGCTGGGAGCAACCCCTGAGCGAGTCGCCCATGCTCCTCAGCAACGCCGGTAGCATGACCGCTGTGGCGGCGGGCCAGACGGTCCACCTTTACAGCCAGGCCGGGCAGCCGGAGGGGATTCTGGCGCTCACAGGCCCAGTCTATGGGCTCCAGGTCAGCCGGGACAATCGGGTTGCCGTCGCGGCCGGCGATTCGGTGCAGGTGTACAGCGGCCCGAAGCTGGAGTTCAGCACCGGACCGGTCAGCGACGCTACCACAACCTTCGCGGCCGATGGCGCCCTGGCGGTTCTCGGGCGTGAGGGTGAGAAGCGCAGCCTGACCCTCTACGGGCGGGACGGTGCCAAGCTTTCCCAGAACAGCCTTAGCGGCGAGGGAATGGGGCTCGTCTTCGCCGACCAGGGCCAGGTGGTGGTGGCTGGCGGCGAGGCATTCCACCGGAGCGGCCAGCCGCTCTGGCGGGCACCCATCGTACCCAACGGGGCGGTCGGCCTCGGTGAGAGCGGTTCGGTTCTGCTCTGGGATCTGCACCTGGTGACTCTGGTGAACGCCCAGGACGGCTCGGAGCGTTGGTCGGCTGAGTTCACCGCCGGCGAGATTATCAGCGTTGTTGCCTCCAGCAGCGGCGACCAGGTGGCGATTCTGGGCAGCAGCCCTGAGGGTATGGTGGTCTGGGTCCTGGCCCAGGACGGCGGTCAGCGGTTCGCTGAGCTGCTGCCAGAGGGTCCCGCCGACCTGGCGGTCGAAGGGGACCAATTGGTCCTGCTCATGCCCGCTGGGTTGGAGAGCCGCTCTCTCAGCCAATAGCCAAACAACAACCCCCGGAGGTGGACCCTCCGGGGGTTGTTTGCGGTCTCACACCAGCTGCCGAAGCACGTCGCCAAGCCGGAGGATCTCATCCACCGTGTTGTAGTGGAGGAGGCTGACCCGGACCGCTTCGCCGCCGAACTGGGCCGCGAGTCGGGTCATCTGCCGGATCGCCAGGTAGTTGCCTGTGCGGGCCTCGATCCCGTTGGCGTCCAGGTGGGCAGCCACCTCGGCGGGGGTGCGGCCCTCCAGGTTGAACGAGACGATCGGCACACCAGAAGCGCCGTAGACCACCGCCCCCGGCACCGACAGGATCGTCTCTCGCAGCACGGCGGTCAACCGCTGTTCGTAGAGCCCAACGGCGGCCATGGCGATCTCGAACCGGTCGCGCCGGCTCTCCGGCAGGTCCATTTCCAGGCTGGTGGCCGCGGCGGTGCCGAGCATTTCAAGGTACTCGAGGGTGCCGTGGAATCCCGCCACGCCCTCGTGATTCTGCGTGCCCAACTCCAGCCTGGCGGCGTGAGCGGTGCCCAGCTCAAAGCGGCCGGGCTCCCGCCCAATTAGCTCGCCCAGCTTCCAACCACCGAGACGGGTGGGGTTGATCGCCACGAAGCCCAGGTGCGGCCCGAAGATCTTATAGGCCGAGGCGACGGCGAAGTCGGCGTCCCAGGCGTCGAACTGCATGGGCAGATGGGGAGCACCGGCCACGCAGTCCACGAAGAGGAGCGCCCCAGCCTCGTGGGCCAGCCGTGCCAGTACCGAGATCTCGTTTACCACCCCGGTGGCGTTGGAGACCCACCCGCAGGCCACCAACTTCGGTCCCTGTGCCAGTAGCCCCTTGTACGCATCCATGTCGAGCGTGCCCTCAGCCGTGATCGGCACCGCCTCTACTCGGACGCCCCAGGTCGCCATCTCCTCCCAGGGGTTAATGTTCGCCTGGTGGTCCAGGTTGGTGGTGAGAATCAGGTCGCCTGGCTGCAGATCCCGCCCCAGGTGGTGAGCCACCAGGGCGGCCAGGCTGGTGGCGTTCAGGCCGAGCGCCACATTCGGCGCCGCTGTGCCCATGAAGTCGCCAACCCCGGCTCGCAGGTCGTAGATCAGGTGCTGCATCCGCTGCTGCCGGGTGAAGACGGGACCCTTCTGCGCGTTGTGCCGGACCAGGTGCTCGGTCACACCATCGATCGCTGCCTTGGGCAGTTGGGCGCCGGCGGCATTATCGAAGAAGATGTTGCCATTGGAAAGGGCCGGGAAATGGTGCCGCATTCGCTGAAACAGGTCACTCAGGACTCCGTTCATGGCCACTCCTCCTGCTGGACCCTTCGGTCTCTCTTAGAAATTAGCGTTCGATTGCAGAACTCCTTCGCCAACCTGATGGTTCAGGCTTGCCAAGGAGGGCAGGTCTAGGACAGAATAGGGGAGGATGTTATCATACCCCACTCCGATAGGAGGCATCTGCATGTTCTGGACCTGGGTTGGCGCCCTTGTGGTCGCAAGTGGCATCGTCTATTTCGCCCTCTCGATCAACGGCAAGACCGAGCAGGCTGGCGGTCACGACGACCACGGCCATGGCGGCCACGGACACGACCACCACTAGTCCTGCAGCCATGACCACGAGGCCGGGAGAGGCGCATGACGCCCTCCTGGCCGTTTTTTGTGCCTCCGAACCAGTTTCGGCTCCCGGAGCGTCACAATAACAGTGCACCGTCCCGACCAACCAGAGGGGAGCTGCATATGGGTGGATGTCCTCAAGATCAGCCCACGGGGGTATTGCTACGGCGTCGTTGACGCCATTCAGATGGTCAAGCAGGTGGCCAAGGATCCCACCACCCCGCGACCGATCTATGTGCTGGGGTTGATTGTCCATAATCATCATGTCGTCGAGGAGATGGAGTCGCTCGGTGTGATCTCGCTGGACGGCGAGGACCGGCTCTCGCTGCTCGATCAGGTCGACGCCGGCACGGTGGTCTTCACGGCGCACGGAGTCTCGCCGGCCGTCAAGGTCCGGGCGAAGCAGAAGGGGCTACACGTGGTGGATGCCACCTGCCCAGACGTCACAAAGACGCATCGGTTGATCGCGGAGCTGGTCGGCCAGGGGTACGAGATCATCTACATCGGGAAGAAGGGGCATCCTGAGCCGGAGGGTGCGGTCGGCGTCGCACCGGAACACGTGCACCTGGTGGAGCGGGAGAGCGACCTTGTGGCGCTCACGTTCGCTCCCGAGCAGCGGCTGGCGGTGACCAATCAGACCACCCTCTCCCAGTGGGACACGAAGTCGCTCATGGAGAAGATCAGGGAGCGCTGGCCTCAGACCGAGGTCTACAACGAGATCTGCCTCGCCACCCAACTCCGCCAGGAGGCGGTGGCCAACCTTACCTCTGATGCGGACCTGGTGATCGTGGTGGGCGACAAGCGCTCCAACAACTCGAACCGGCTGGTCGAGGTGGCGCAGGAGCTGGCGGGCAAGGAGGCCCACCTGGTGGACAACGTGAGTGAGGTCAACCCCGACTGGCTGAGGGGAAAGCGGAAGGTGGCGGTCACCTCCGGGGCATCCACGCCGACTCAGATCACCCGAGAGGTGATCCAGTTCCTGGAGCGGTTTGAGATTCAGGTGGAGGAGCGCTGAAGCGAATGCGGACGGAAGGGGAGTTCCGGGCCCTGTTGAGCTTGCTGACCGACGAGCAGGAGCCGGTAGCCCGGGCCGCCTGGAACGCCCTCCTGGAGTCCGGGGAGGAGGCTGTGCCGCACCTGACCCAGGCGTTCAACGCACCAGATATCACCCTGCGGTCGCGGGTCCGGGCCCTGCTTGAGGAGATCCGCATGGCCCGGCTGGAGGAGCGGTGGGCGGAGTACCTGAGCGCACCCGACGAGCGGCTGGACCTGGCGAAGGGCTGCCTCCTCCTGGCGGGGATCACCGGGACTGAGGTGAACGAGCGCCAGATCAACTCGTTTATCGATGTGATCGCGGGCACGGTCCGGGCGCAGGCGGCGGCGGTCGGAGGGCTGCAGGCCCTGGGCGAGGTGCTCTTCGACAACCTGGGCTTCCGGGGCGGCGATGCCGAAAACCCGGACTACCACTTCCTGCCCACCGTGCTGGAGCGGCGGCGGGGCCTTCCGATCGCACTGGCGGCGGTCTACATGATCGTCGGTCAACGGGCCGGGCTGCCTGTCTACGGCGTCGCCATGCCAGATCACTTCCTGGCGCTCTACGAGCGGGTAGATGACCCGGCCTACGTGGACTGCTTCAATCGGGGACAGATCTTCCGGTATGAGATGTTGCACAACCTGCTCTCACGGCGTGGGGTCTCCTATCCGGAGCAGGTGCTCTCGCCGTGCAGCCACCGCTTCATGCTCTACCGCATGTTGAACAACCTGGAGGGCGTCTACACCTCCACCGAGAACAGGCGCATGACCGATCGGGTCCGTCGTTGGCGAGCGCACATACGGGTCGAGAAAGCGTGAGGAGCCGGGCATTGCCCGGCTCCCTCTCTTTCGGCGTGGTGTGAAACGGGTGAATGGGGTGGATCGTCTGATCTGTGTACGATATCACTGTGGAGAGGGGTTTTGTCTCCATGTGGTCCCGCGTTTGTCGGCTGGCTGCGACCGCCCTGCTTCTCACCTCCCTGATCGCTTTGCCCTCGGCGGCGGATGAGCCGGCGCCACTTCCCGCCCCGCGAGTGCTGATCAACGGTGCCGAACTCCCACTGGTCGAAGGGCAGAAACCGTTTATCGACAATGGTGCCACGATGGTCCCTATGCGAGCGGTGTTCGAGGCCCTGGGGGCTACCGTCGCCTGGGATCCCGCCGAGCAGACGGTCGTCGGGCAGCGAGACGGCCTCACAATCCGGCTTCCAATCGACCGTCTGATGGCAAACGTCGGGGGAACTGACCTTCCCCTTGCAACACCCGCTCGGATTGTTGGTGACCGGACCTTTGTGCCCCTCCGGTTCGTGAGTGAGGCCCTGGGCGCCCAGGTAGACTGGAATGGCCTCACCCGAGAGGTGAAGATCACCCGACACCCCGACCTGCCCGGCTGGGCCGGGTATCTCTGGCTGAGGGCGGGCAGTGCTGGGACCGCAGTTCGGAGGGCGCTGAGCGTCGATCCGTCCCAGCGGGTTGTTCAGGTGCTCCTGCAGGGGCAGGGAGAGGCGTGGAAGCGGGTCGAGCAGGAGTTCAGCCCGTTCCGTGACAACCCGAAACTAGGAGCGATGATTGCGCGTAGCGGGTGGCGCGTGGAGGTCCTGTTCCTGGAGTCCGACAGGCCAGGAGCGGGGTTCCCGCTAGCCCTCTCCCAACCAGAGTGGTTCAAGGCAGAGGAAGAGGCAACTCTCGCGACCGGAAGTCCGTCGCCAGCGCTGCAGGGCATGACCCGGGTGGCGGCGCCTGCCTTTGCCTCGCTGCCTGCCGACCTGCAGGTCGCTCTGAAATCCATGGCGCTGGAGCAGGTTGCGAAGGGGGCGGTCAACTGGTTCCACAACGATCGCCACCATTCGGTCGACCCGCTCCCCGTGGAGCCGGCACTGCTGACCGCACTGGAGCATGACCTGCCGGCGCCCAGCGATCTCTACCTGCGGACGCTGGGGTATTGGCTGGAGCCGGGCGAGGCGCCGGGCGCGCACCGGGCCTACTTCCAGTTCGCCGTCACGGCTAGACTGCTGAGCGGTAAATGGATACAGGCCGGCATTGACACCGTGGAGGTGAGTGTTGAACCTGGCGGGGGACGCGGGATTGTGACCGGCTACTACCATGCGGCCTGGCCGCCTACCGTGGAGCAGGAGATCTCCGTCTGGAGCTACCTTGCCTCGGGCATGCCGGCCCAGGTGCCGCAGGTCTACCCGATCGTCCAGATCGATGGTGTCCCCTACATCTCGGCGCTCGATCTGAGCCACCTGCTTCCCCTGACCGATGAGGGTGTGCTTCGCCTGGCCTTCCCGGAGGCGGTGACCAAGCCCTCGGTTCCCACGGTCTCGCACGACGGTCTGGCCTACGTGTCGGTCCCGGCCTTGACACGGCTCCTTACGGGTCAGCTTGTGACACAAAACGGAAACCCCTTCACCCAATACCTGCTCGAAGTGTACTGGCGACCTGATCTTGGGCAACTGGAGGTCCGCTGGGGAACCCACCTCATGACACCATAACGGAAGGACCCGGGGCTATGCAGGTAGCACCGGGTCCTTCCACTTCTCATGATCGGTTTATGATATGGCGAAAGCCCTGGGGCGCCGCTGGCAGGGCCTCGTGCAGGAACGGGGGCCTCAGTGCGATCTGGTCGAGGTGGTTGAGCGGGAACCAGCGGAAGTCGAGGCGCGAGGGGCCATCGACCACGCCGGACCAGGTCCGATCTTTTGTCAGCACGGCCGGGTCAAGCAGGGAGGTCTGGTAAAAGAGCCCGATCTCGTGGACCTGCCGGTCACCGAGGGTGACAAAGTTCTCCACGAGAAAGAGCAGCGGGCCGATCTCAACGGCGGAGCCGAGCTCCTCCATCATCTCTCGGCGAAGGGTCTCGGGGCTGGACTCCATCATCTCGGCGCGGCCACCGGGGAGGAACCAGAAGTAGGGGGCGTCGTGGGACTGGCAGAGCAGGACCTGACCGTCATCTACAATAATGGCGGCCACCCGGTAGAGAAATCGGTAGGGGTCGTGGGTGAAGTCGATCATCATCTGTCCTCTCCTCCTTGAGCGGCTAGAGCCGGTGAGCTACGTCCAGGGCGAAAGCGATTTGGGATTGATTATTTCGGGGGACGAAGCGCACTTCCCTGCCAGCAATGCCGATTCAGAAATGGCAGGAAAATCCTTTGCTGATGTTGAATAGGTATCTGTCCGGGATCGGGAGGATGGAGGAGGGCGGTCCAGTGAGCGACTTCCTGGTGAATCTCTTCGTGCAGGGCGAGGATCAGGAGGCCGTGGCGGAGGCGATCAAGCCGATCCTGCGGCCAGCCTATACCCGGGCCAACACGAAGGAGCCGGCCAATGAGGAGGAGATCACCCTCTACGTTGCACCGCCGATCCGCGGGTGGATCGGCGTTTTCGACCTGCTCATGGAAGGGCAGGACGAAGCCCTTTGCGAGTGGACGGTGCGCCACCTTTCCCGAAGCATCTCCAGCGTCGCAATCAGCTTTCTCCTGCATGACGGTGACTTCATGCGCTATTGGCTGGCGCGCGACGGCCGGCTGCTGGATCGCTTTCACTCGTGGCCGGACTACTTCGGGCCGGTCGCTTCGGCTGACGCCAAGTCGCTCCAGGGGCGCCCTTGGGTCCTCGCCGATCTCTGCGGCAAGCCCCTGGCGGCCCTGGAGATCACCCGCCTCCTGCGTGATCCTGGGGGGTTCGGCCGTGAACTCCTGGACGAGATGTACGGCCTACTCGGCATACCCAACCTGCTGAGCGGGTTCAACTCGGTCGGGCAGGACGCGGAACAGGGATACATAGAGGGATGGGAGGGGTTCCGGGCGATCCGCCTTCGGGAACTGCTGGGGGCGTAGGTCGCTTGACCTCTTCAATCCCTGCAGGGTAATTTCACGTGCGAGTTGACGTTAAAATCCATTTCATGGTAGCATTTGAGTGAGAAGGGTGAGCCTATCTCTCGCAATACCGTGGAGGGGGTTGGGTCCATGGCGGAACAGTCTGCTGATCGCCTGACCAGAACAGGCGCAGGAGCCCCGCTTTGCCGGTTCTCCAGTGAGCACCTGCAGTCCGAGGATTTGGTCCCGGTGATCTTGGAGTTCGAGCAGGCGCCCGTGGCGGTTTACCGGCGGTTGAACCCCCAGGGCGACGCCGACGCCTACCGGCTGCAGCTTGAGGAGAAGCAACGTGAGTTCCTGGATCAAATGGCCAACCTCTGTCTCAACGTCCAGGTGGGTGAGTCACAGGCCGTCCTGGCTGGGCCGAGCGGATCGCAGCAACTGACCGTTCCCCACTTCTTCACCGAGGCGTTCAACGGGGTTGGAGTCTGGCTGCCGGGACGGTCGGTTCCGGAGGTGGCGGCCATGACCGGAGTCCGGGCGGTCACCCTCAACCAGGAGCGTGTCTACCTGAACCTGGACAAGTCCATTCCCTTCGTTGGAGCCCCGGAGATTTGGCAACGGCTGGATGCTCAACAACTGCCGGTGAACGGCGAAGGGGTTGTGGTCGCCGTTCTCGACACCGGTGTGGACTGGACCCATCCCGCATTCGGCGGTTTCTCCGAAGCGCCGAACGAGAAGGTGGTCCATGCTGCCTCTCTGACGGGTGAGCACCCCCTTGACAACTTTGGCCACGGCACCCATGTCGCCGGGATCATCGCCGGGGACAAGTCCTATGTCGGTACCAGCCGCGGGGACTCGCAGATCAATGGGGTGGCCCCCAAGGCGAAGCTAATGGGGTACAAGGTGTTGACCGCCGCGGGCTCCGGCTCGGCCAGCAACATTGTGCTGGCGATCGAGGACGCCGTAAAGCGCGGGGCGCACGTGATCAATCTGTCGCTGGGCGATGTGCAGGGAGACCCGCTCAGCCCGGAGTCCTCCGCGGCCAACAACGCCATGCTAGCCGGTGTGGTGGTCTGTGCGGCAGCCGGAAACTCAGGACCCTCGCCGAGCACGGTTGGGGCGCCCGGGGCGGCGCACCACGTGATCACGGTGGGCGCCTCGACCGACAGCGGGGTCACAGCCCTCCAGGCCAGGCTGTCGACCGAGGGGCAGCCGGACCGCCTGCTGGAGATGCGGCCCGTCGAGGGCTCGGTGCCGCTACCGGCGCCCAGCATTTCCGCCGCCTACGTCTTCTGCGGGCGCGGGGCGAAGCCCACCGATTTCCCGGAATCGGTCAAGGGTTGCGTGGCCCTCGTGGAGCGCGGTGACGTCACCTTCCGCGAGAAGGCCATGGCAGCCCAGAAGGCGGGTGCCCTCGCCTGCATGATCCACAACAACCAGCCTGGTGGCTTCTTCGGGACACTCGGTGACGAGGCCGAACAGCCCGCCATTCCGGTGGTAGCGATCAGCCAGGAGGACGGCCTCCACTTGAAGGGGTTGCTCACTGGCGCTGGCCCCTCGCCGGGGAAGCTCCACCTGGACTCGGCAGGGATTCCGCAGCCCGATCGAATCGCTGAGTTCTCCTCGCGGGGGCCCAACAACGACGGGCGTATCAAGCCGGAGATCACAGCGCCGGGCGTCGATATCTTCTCGGCGACCATTCTCAAGGCGCCCACTCCGGGCGGCGGTATGCCGGACGCCAGCGGGTACATCTCGGCCAGCGGGACGTCCATGGCCACGCCGCATATAGCCGGGGCGGCCGCCCTGATCAGGCAGGCCCACCCAGACTGGACCCCGCTCATGATCAAGGCGGCCCTGGTTAACACCGCACGCTTTATGCCTGGGCAGGGGACGGTCATGGACCAGGGGAATGGCGCCCTTGACCTGAAGGCGGCCCTAGACACCCGGGCGGTCCTTGTCGCCGGTGGTGACACGCTGGTCCCCACCCACGCCTTTGGCAGGCTGGTCCACGAGGGCAAGGAGAAGTCGGTCACCGCCGAGCTACGTCTCATGGCCTTGCCGGGCGCACCCGGCGAGCAGGAGTGGACCGTGCAGGCGGAACTGGCGACACAGCCCGAGGGGCTAAAGGCGACCCTTTCGGGGGATAAGCTCCGCCTTCAGGCTGGTGAGCCAGCCAAGGTTCAGCTCTCCCTGGTGGCCGACGGTCAGGTCCTGGCAGACGGCGGCTACTACGGCTGGGTGGTCGCCCGGTCGGCGGAGGCGACACTCCGCCTGCCCTTCTACTGCGAGACGAGCAAGGTCCGCCAGGAAGAGCCTGATACCTCCGGCTCGCACTCGGTCTCTCCCCAGCCCCTTCCGATCACCCGGAAGCGGGTCGGCGATTTCAGTTGCTGTTAGCCCCACGCCGTTTACGATTCTTCTGGCCACGAAGCAGGATGTAAAACCCAGACGTTGAAAAAGTATCTGGAGCGCAGGTGGAAGCGTCGTAACCAGAAGGACCGTCCGGTCCAACAGGCGGGGGAGGGGCGTCACGTGTCAGCGTACGAGGTTCGGCGTCGCCTTCAGATCTGCGCTGCGAGCCGCCTGGCTCGCCGGCCAAGCCTGTTGCAACGGTTGCAGGCGAATGGGGATGTCGTAGAGGTGGTGGAGTGTCTGGATCAGTGCACCCGGTGCGAGCACCAGAGCTTTGCTCTGGTCTCGGGGGTCTTCGTCTACGCCTCCTCGCCCGAGGAACTGGTGACCAAGCTCTGCACAATGCAGCGCTGACCATGCTGACAATTGTCTCCGAACCTGCGGGGCGCCCGGTTTCCGGGCGCCCCTTCTCATCGTCTAAAGGATTGTAGCGGTCTTTCAGGGAAATGTTAGGTGAAGGGAGAGATCGCCCGTGCTTAAGAACACATTTCGCAGGCTGGTTGGCATCCTGATCCTGGTCGTCTTTGGCATTGCGATCTTCCAGTTCTCCCGGCAGACGGCGGGCAACGCATACCTGTGGGATGCCCTGAGCGCGGGGTTCTGGCTCGTGGTCTTCCTGTTTGCGATCGTTGGCCTGGCCGGGTGGGTGGATCGCCGGAAGCGTCGCCACGGGGAGTAGCGTTGGTGCAAGGAGGGGTCCTATGTCTCGCGTCTTTGAGCCGACCCGGGCAGATCGGCTATCGAATGGTCTGCAGGTCTTTACCCGGGAGCTCCACCACGCTCCTGTGGCCTCTGTCATGGTCTGGTACGGGGTAGGGAGCCGCAATGAGGTGCCCGGGAAGACGGGTATCTCCCATTTTCTTGAGCACATGATGTTTAAGGGTACGCCGCGCTTTCCCTACGGGGTGCTGGAGGAGGGGACGAAGCGGCGAGGCGGCATGTGGAACGCCTTTACATCCTATGACTTTACGGCTTACTACGAGGTGTTGCCCTCGCGTCACCTGGAGTTCGGCCTGGAGGTCGAGTCCGACCGCATGGTCAACATGATTTTTGACCATGACCTCACCGTGCGGGAACGTGGCATTATTGTCAGCGAGCGTGAAGGGGCTGAGAACCGCCCGACAACGTGGCTCATGGAAGCCTTTATGGCCGAGGCCTACCGGGTCTTTCCGTATGGGCATCCGGTGCTGGGGAGCAAGGACGATATTCGTGCGACGACCTCGGAGGTGCTGACTGAGCACTATCGCCGGTACTACCGCCCGAACAACGCTGCCCTGGTCGTGGTGGGAGATATCGATTCAGACCGCTTGCTGACGCTTGCTGAGAAGCACTTCGGTCACCTCGCCGCCGGAGAGCCGGTGGAGCCGCTCACGGTGAGTGAACCAGAGCAGACTGCCGAGCGCAGGGTCACGGTGCGCCGACCCGGCCCGAACCCTTACATAATGGCAGGCTACAAGATTCCGGGCGCCGCTCACGAAGATCTCCCCGCCTTGACACTCCTGGCCGCTGTCCTCTCTGGAAGCCCCTCCTTCTCCCCGTTGGGCGGTGGTGGCAGCATGGGGCGTTCGAGCCGGCTCTACCGGAACCTGGTCAACACCGGCCTGGCTACGTCGGCGGGGGGCTACCCCTGGTCCCTCCAATACCCCGGCCTCTTCATGCTCTCGGCCACGCCGGTGCCGGGCGTATCGCCCGAGCGGTTGGAGGGGGCGCTCTTTGGAGAGGTCGAGCGGCTCCGGCAGGAGCGTGTCCCCGCGGACGAATTTGCTCGGGCGATGAAGCAGGTTCGGGCCAAGTTTATCTACGGAATGGAGAGCGGCATGAACCAGGCTGTCATGCTGGGCTCCACTGCGATCACGCAGGGGGTCGAGAAGTTCGACCGGGCCCTGGAGGAGTTGGAGGCCGTCTCGCCGGAGGACCTGCTCCGGGTGGCGCAGCGCTACCTGGACCCGCAGCGCAGAACCGTGGGCTGGTTCATACCCGAGGAGCAACGGGCTTCGGCAGCGCCGACCACCTCGTCGCGGCAGGAGCCGGCTGAGGACACGGGCTCGACCCCTGCGTATCAGAAGGCCGCGGACCGGCCGGTTGAGCGTCCTCAGACGGGACAGCAGACCCACACGCTGGAGCAGGAGTCGATCCTCCGGCGGCATCTGCCGAATGGGGCGATCCTGGTGGTCTATCCGGCCGCCACCATTCCCAGTGCATTCGTGCGGGTGCAAATGGAGGCCGGTGCCCGATTTGACCCGCCTGGCAAGGCTGGGCTGGCCCAGCTGACCGCCCAGTTGCTGACCCGCGGTTCTGGAGCCTTCACCGCCGAGGAACTGGCACTGAAGACGGATGCCCTGGGCATCTCCGTCCGAGTAGATGTCGGCCGCGAGACCGCTGTTGCGTCCCTGAAGTGCCTGCCCGAGGATTTGACCACCGGGCTGGAGACGTTGGCGGAGGTGGTTCGGCGCCCAACCTTCCCGCAGGATGAGCTCGACCGCATGCGTGAGCGCATGCTCGTGGGGGTGCGGGAGGCGAACAATGACACCCGGTCGGTGGCGGCCCGCCGCTTGACCGAGAGGCTCTATCCTGAAGGGCACCCCTACAGGAGCCCGCTCAACGGATCCGAGGAGTCCCTGCCCACACTGAGCCGGCACGACTTGGCCGAGTTCCACCAGCGGTACTACGGTCCAACGGGGGCCGTGATCACGGTGGTGGGGAATGTGGATCCCACCCAGGTCGAGGCGGCCTTGGTCGCGGCCTTCGACGGCTGGAGCGGCGGGGAGGGGCGGTTGCCGGTGGCCGAGGCGCCCGCACCGGCCGCTTCCCGGGCTCATATCACCCTGGAGGGCAAGAGCCAGACCGACATAGCTCTGGGGTGGCCGCTGGTAGACCGGAGCCACCCGGACTACCTCGCGCTTGACTTCCTGGCCACCCTCTTCGGTGGCAACGGCACCCCCGCCAGTAGTCGCCTCTTCCGCGATGTGCGGGAGAAGCACGGCCTCAGCTACTACCAGTTCGCCTCGTTCGGCGGCGCCACGGGACCGGCCCCCTGGACGGTGCATATCGGCGTCAATCCGGCACGGCTGGAGTTCGCAGTGGAGACCCTGCGGGCCGAGTTGAAGCGAATGGCCGAGGAGCCGATTCCCGCCGAGGAGATGGAGTCGCTTAAGGACTTCCTCGAGGACTACCCAGCCGTCCAGCATGAGTCGCCCGAACGGGTGGCGGCTCGGCTGGCGGAGATCGAGCGCTTCGGCCTCGGGCTGGACTATCTCGATCGGTACCCGAAGCTGATCGCAGCGCTGACGGTGGAGCAACTCCAAAGGACTGCGGCTACCTATCTCAACCTCGACCGCATGACCCTGGTAACGGCGGGACCGACCACCGACTGAATCTCATCGCAACCATACCAAAACCTCCCTGGGCTCCTCCGGCGTCTAAAGGACGAAGAGCACAGGATAATCGAGCAAAGGAGCGTTTCGCATGAGCTACATGGTGCCGATTGTAATCGAGCAGACCAATCGTGGTGAGCGGTCCTATGATATCTACTCCCGGTTGCTCAAGGACCGGATTATCTTCCTTGGGACCGCCATTAACGACGAAGTGGCCAACGCCATTACCGCACAGCTTCTCTTCTTGGAGAGCGATGACCCGGACAAGGAGATTCACATGTATATCAACTCGCCTGGCGGCTCTACCAGCGCCGGCCTGGCGATCTACGACACCATGCAGCATATCAAAGCGAAGGTGAACACCTACGCCATTGGTCTGGCGGCCTCTATGGGCGCCGTCTTGTTGACAGGCGGCACGGGGACCCGGTTCGCCCTCCCACATGCCCGGGTCATGATCCACCAGCCCTGGGTCCAGGGCGGGATCGGCGGCCAGGTGACCGACATTGAGATCACCGCTCGGGAGCTGCTCCACACCAAGGAGAAGATCGCTGAGATCATCGCCCGCCACGCCGGCAAGCCGGTGGCCCAGGTGAAGGAGGACAGCGAGCGCGACCGCTGGCTCTCCGCCGAGGAGGCCAAGGCCTACGGCCTGGTAGATGTAGTCGTCGAGCCCCGCGAGCGGGCGAAGAAGGCATAGTCCAGAGCCCCTGCCCAGCTCATCGGGCAGGGGCTCTTCCGCACCATGAAACCCGTGCGCCGCCGAGGGGGGTCAAAGGAGTAAGGGGGTCTTGTGTATGCGAACCAGGCTGGTACTCCTTCTTCTGCTGACTCTCCTTACTGGCTGCGCCCTGAAGGGAACTCCCGGCCCTGACCCTGCCGCGCCGATTGCGACGCCCCAAGAGCCAGCTCGGCAGACAGAGCAACCAAGCCCGGTTGACGCCAGGATGACCGCAGACTGTACCGACCAATCCACCTCGCCGCGGGTCAAGGCCGACCTGGGTACCGACTCGGGTGAGTGGCTGCCGATCACGACGCCCCTCAACCTACCCGAAAAGCCACTGGTTCTCCGATTCCGGCTGGTTGGTTGCCCTCCGCTTGACCTGGTGCACTCCAGGATTGAGCGGGCAGTCAGGGGGGTGGAGGCGCAGGTCGAGCAGAGCGGTACAGAGACGATCGTCGTGAGGGTCCCCCAACCGCCGCCACGGCTCCACTTTGACTTTAACGATCCAGGGCTGGGCAAGAAGAGCCCCTTTGAGGCGTATAGCATCTACACAGGGGAGCCGCCGGTGCTGGTCGCCTACGACCCGGTCACAGGGCAGGAGGAACGGATCGCCGAGGTTCCGCCAGAGGTGGAGCGGGGGCTTCCCTCGCCAGATGGCCGCTGGCTAATGCTCGCCACCTACCCGCTGGACGTTTGGAACAGCGGCAGCCAGGTCTGGCTGGTCGATCTGTCCACTGGTCGAGTGCAGCTCTCGCCGCTCCTGACCGAGTCGATTCTCTCCGGCGAGCAGGTCTACCCGGGTCCCAGCTCCTTTGTCGGTGACCGGCTGGTGGTCCCCTTCACGCCGTGGCCGGAGACGGTGGTTCAGGTCTACCACCTGGCGGATGGGCGAGTGGACCGTTATGGATCCAGCATCGACCACTTCGGGCCGCCCTCGCCCGATGGACGCACGCTGCCGGGCCTCGCCTTCGACTACGATACAGGAGAGCTGCATGTCGGCTTTCTGGACGTGGCCACCGGGAAGGAGGTCACCTACCCGGGTCTGATCCCCGCAAATCGGGCAGGCGAGCACAGGTGGGCGGGACGGGTGCTCCAGCTCTGGTTGCCGGATGGGCGTTTGGCTGTCAACCTTCGGACCGGTGGGGCCACCTATGCGATCGAGCCGGTGACCGGCGCCTCGGAGCAGATTAGGGACCCCGCCGAACTGCACATGCGGCCCGACTGGCACCACGGCCCGGGCAACTGGGCCTACCAGATCGAGGGGCGGCTCTACCGTCGGGTGATCTTGAGGGATCCGAATGGTGAGCGCTCGGTGTTGAACGGTGAGGGCCTCCCGGTCGGCTGGACGCCCGAAGGGCGCATCCTCCTGATTCGATGGGCGAACGGGCACCACTTCGTGCGATAGCGAGAACCCGGCTACCGGAGTGAGATCCGGCAGCCGGGCCTTTCTTTATGCACGGTCCAGGTTGGGCGGTTTGCGGTGCCTGGTCGCCTGCTCGTAGGCGTATGCGAGCTTGATCAGGGTTGGCTCGCTCCAGGCCGTGCCGGTAAGCGTAATGCCGAAAGGGCGGCCGTCGCCAGTGTAGCCAGCGGGCACCTGGATTGAGGGATACCCAGCCCGGGCCGGGATCCAGCACCCCCAGGTGGAGGGGAAGAGGAGGGCGTCGAGCTTGTGCTCGGCGAGCGTCCTGTCGATCCCCTCGCTCCGCGTCTGGCGAATGTCCCGCAACCGGTCCTCCAGGTACTTCGGCTCGGTCAGGTTGCCGCTGGTCTCCTCGGATTCGGCCATGAGCTTCTGGCCGTAGCGGAGCATCGCCTCGGGGTTGGCGGCGTTAAAGGCGACGATCTCCTTCATGGTCCTGACCGGGGCGGATGGACCAAGCGCCGCCAGATAGCTGTTCAGCGCTGGCTTGAACTCATAGGTCAAGACGGATGAGTCCCAGTACTCCATGTAGGCGAGGTCAGCCGGATCGACGATCTCGGCGCCCAACCCCTGGATTACCCGGACGGCTTCATTGAAGAGTTTCAGCTCATCGGTTTGGGACCGGTCCCCATCATCGCCGTGGAGCCGCTTGAACCAGGGGCCACGGGGAATGCCGATCCGGGCCCCCTTCAGGCCATTCTTGTCGAGGAAGCGGGTGTAGTCCCGGTGGGCGTGGCCGGCGCTGATCGCCGTGGCCGGGTCCGCCGGGTCCGCCCCGACCAGGGCGCCGAGGAGGATGGCCGCATCTGCCACGGTGCGGGCCATAGGGCCAGCGGTGTCCTGGCTGAATGCAATGGGGATGATCCCGGTCCGGCTGATCAGGCCTACCGTGGGCCTAATCCCCACAATCGAGTTGTTGTTGGATGGGCTCAGGATCGACCCGGAGGTCTCGGTCCCGACCGCTACGGTGCAGAGGCTCGCAGCGACCGCCACGCCCGACCCGGCGCTGGAACCGCTGGGGCTGAGGCTTTCGGGCAGGTATGGATTCAGGACCTGCCCACCGCGGGAGGAGTAGCCGGAGGGCATACCGATGGTCATGAAGTTGGCCCACTCGGTCATGTTCGCCTTGCCCAGGATCACGGCGCCAGCCCTGCGCAGGGCGGCGGCGACGTACGAGTCCCTCGGGGCATAGGATTCAGCCAGGGCGAGGGAGCCAGCAGAGGTGTGCATCTTGTCCCCGGTGTCAATATTGTCCTTGATCAGCACGGGAATCCCGTGCAGCGGCCCCCGAGGGCCGGCAAGCTTCCGCTCCCGGTCCATGGCCGCAGCGATGAAGAGGGCGTCGGGGTTGATCTCCAGCACGCTGTTCAGCTTGATCCCTGCCTGGTCGTGGGCGGCGATGCGGGCCATGTAAATCTGCACCAACTGTTCTGATGTGACCTGGCCGGAAGCCATAGCCTGTCCTAACTCCGCAATCGTGGCCTCCACCGGCGAATACTCCGTCACGGGCACTCCCACTCCCTTTTCGGCGACTACTACTTTAGTGTACGAATGGTTGATGGCCAAAAGCAAGTGGGTAGAGCAAAACCCCCCGCAGAACGGCGAGGGGTTTTGGCAGATCAGTCCCGCAGAAAGTGCTGGTGGAGTACAGCCGCAGCCCGACTGACAAGCAGTTGCCCCTCGTTCTCCTCCACCCACCGCTCATCCAGACAGTCGCGGGTCATGATGCTGAAGACAAAGCCGCGGTCGCCCTTCCAGATCGCCCCGACCTCGTGCCGACAGCCGGTGATCATGCCGTACTTCGCAGCGATCACCGGGTCCACCACATGGTCGTTCCGGGTGAGCATGGTCCGCTCGGGCAGAAACCGGGCCGAGAACGGGTTCTGGACCCGCTTCATGATCGCCACCATGGCGTCACAGGCGGAAGGGGTCAGCACCTCTTGCCCGACGATCTTCGCCATGAGCTGTCCGAGGTGGGCGGGGGTCGCCTGGTTCTTCGGCCGGTCAGGTTGCGGTCGGTAGAACTTGTTGTACAGCCGAATCCCGGTAAGGCCAAGCTCCTCCATCGCCCGGTTGACCGCCTCCATGCCACCGATCACATCGATCACCAGGTTGGATGCGGTGTTGTCGCTGATCGTCATCATGAGGGTGGCCAGGTCCTGAATGGGAAGCTGGATCCCAGGGGTCAGGTCCTTCAGGACCCCGGAGCCCGGCACCTGGTCAGCCGAAGTCATGGGCCAGGGCGCGGTGAGGTCCACCCGGCCGTCGCCAGCCTGCCGGAAGAGTTCGTAGAGGATCGCCAGCTTAATGGTCGATGCGCTGGGGAATGACTCCTGGGCTGCACCAAACTGCGTTCGCTCGCCGCTCTGCAGGTCCTGCGCCCAGACCCCCATCGTCCCCGAGAAACCGGAAGCCAACGCGGCCAGGTCGGCCACTTGATTCATTCGTGTCTCATCCCCCTTGTTTCTCTAGCGTAACACATAAGGGTCGGACGGTCTGCAATTTTTCTGCTGACTCTGGATCGAGGGAGGTTTCTCGCAATGGTTGCAGTCCCATCACTTGTCGGTTAAAATAGGAGTACAAGATGCAGTAAAAGCCGAAAATAGGGAGAGGAATCAATGCGTAGACTTGGAGCGATCCTTGCCGTCCTGCTCCTGGGGTTGACCGTAGCCGCTGGGACAGGGGTTGGCGCACCGACAGGTGATGGGACCCGTATTCTTCTCTCCGATCAGGGTGCGAAGGCCCTGGGCATGGCGGCACGGCACCGGTTTGGGAACCGTGTCTCGGCCGATGCGACGGCGGCTCAACTGGATCTGCTGGCCCGGCGCGGCATTCCCTATGAGATCGTTCCCCTGCGCACGATCGACGCTTCGGCGCCCGCGAAGGGCAAGCCAGGGAGCGGCGGGGGGCGCCAGACCCCGTCTAGCCAGGTGCCCTACGGGATCAAGATGATCTACGGAAACCCCACCCTGAGCCCGGCTGGGATCAGCGGGGGGGAAGGAGTCACGGTGGCCGTGCTCGACACCGGGTCGATCAATCATCCCGATTTTATCCGGGCCGACGGCTCCAAGGTGATCACGGGTTGTATTGACTTCTCGCAGCGGAAGGCGCCCCAGGTTGATGGAGTCTGTGCCGATGGTCACGGCCATGGTACCCACGTTACCGGGACGGTGGCTGCGGCCGGAGGCGTGGATGGGCGGGGGGTGTTCGGGGTGGCCCCGGGGGCCTCGGTCCTCAGCTACAAGGTGCTGAACGACCGCGGCGCCGGTTACGCCGATGATATCGCTGCCGCGATCACCCTGGCGGCGGATCGGGGGGCGCAGATCATCTCCATGTCCCTTGGCTCGTCCGCTCCTTCGCAGATCGAGCTGGAGGCGATCCGGTACGCGCAGAGCCGGGGGGCTCTGGTGATCGCCGCTGCTGGCAACAGCGGACCCAACGCCGACACGATCGGGTACCCAGGGGCGTTCGCCGAAGTCGTGGCGGTTGCCTCGCTCAACCCCACAGAGATCGTCTCCGCCTACTCCAGCCGAGGCATTACTGACGGCGACGACAACCTCATCGTCGAGCGGGAGGTGGAGGTGGCCGGCCCGGGCCAGAACGTTATCTCCACCTATAAGGATGGAGGCTACGCCACCATGAGCGGAACCTCCATGGCTACGCCACACATTGCCGGTCTGGCCGCCAAGATGTGGCAGGGCAGTGCGAGCGCCACCCGGGCCTGGCTGGTCACGCAGAGCAAGGCCCACGATATCACCAGCGCTGAGCAGATCAACAACGCCGGAGTGGGTTACGACATTGCTGCCGGGCACGGACTGCCCCAGGTGACCACCCGTAGCCAGGCGCTCTGGGCCGACTAGTCCCCCTAGAGAGTGTCCGGCCCGCCACCATTGTGGCGGGCCGGACTTTGCTTTACCCGTTGGTCGGGCGGACTGTAATGGCGGATGGCTCCAGGATGCAGTGCTCCTCGCAGAGCCCGCAGCCAGTGCAGACCGCCGGGTCGACGGTCGGACGCAGCGCCCCCGCCAGGAAGAGGGCGGTCCCCTGAAGCGGGCAGGCGACGAAGCAGGTCCGGCAGAGGTCCCCGTGGTAGGCCAGGCACTGGTCCGTGTCGATCACGGCCGTTCCCATGCGCACTGGCGCCTCAGGCACCAGGGTGAGCGCCCCGGTGGGACAGGCATCGACGCAGCGGGGGCCACCGTCGGAGAGGCAGAGGTCGCAGGCCCTCTCCCGGGCGGCGATATAGGGCGTTCCCAGACTGAGGCCATGAGCCAGGTGGCCCAACTGGATCGCCTCGCGGGGGCAGGCCTGTGCACACTGGCCGCAACGGAGGCAGAGGCCGAGGAAGGCGGCCTCTGGCAGCGCCCCCGGCGGTCGGAGGAGCGGGCGCTCCTCGGGAGCGGCCAGCAACGGGCGGGTGGCGCTCAGCGTCGCCACAGCCAGCGCTCCCCCAAAGAGGACCACCGCCTGCCGCCGGTCAAGGTTCGTCCCGGCCTGGGCCTCGCCAGCGGGCTGCGCCAGCGCCCAGGCGGGCCTGAAGGCCAGGGCACCGCGTTCACAGGCGTCCACGCAGAGACCGCAATTGGCGCAGGTCCAGGGATCGGCGCTGGCCACACCGTGGCCGGAGACTGTCTCCAGCAGCGTGTCCTTGCCATTCATCGGGCAGGCCTTTATGCATTCCCCACACCGGTTGCACGCCTTCCGATCATGCCCCACTCGCAGGAGGGCGAATCGCCCCAGCACCGAGTAGGCAGCGCCAGCGGGGCAGAGCGAGCGGCACCAGCCGCGGCGGAGGACAAAGAGGTCAAAGCCCAGGACCGCCACGATGATCAGTCCCTCGGCGCCCACCCCGAAGAGCATGGAGCGCATGAGCGTCGCCTGGGGCGAGATCCACTCGAACAGGGAGATGCCCAGGAGCGCCGAGAGGCCCAGCAGACCGAGGGCTACCAGGAAGCGGGTCGAGCGGGGCAGGGCCCCACGGACCAGCCGCTTGTGTGGCAACCGGGCCACCCACTCCAGGACCGTCCCCAGGGGGCAGACCCAGGCGCAGAAAGCCCGCCCCAGCACGAGGTAGGTGAGCAGGACCACCAGGGCGCCGCTGGCCAGCCCTCCGCCCGCAGCCAGGACCTGAGCCGCCCCGTAGGGGTCGGTCAGCCGAATGCCGACGAGGGCGGAGCTGACGTAGGTACCGGCAAACCACGGGATCCCTGCCAGGGGTAGGAGCAACAGGCCGAGAAAGAGCGCCTGGCTGGAGAGGCGCAAGCCCCTCCAGCCAATCCGTTTGCTCGCCTTCATCGGGCTAGACCTTCTGAGCCTTGACGGCGCAGATCTTGTACTCCGGCTGCTTGGAGGTCGGGTCCACCGCATCGTTGGTCAGGAAGTTGCAGAGCCGGGTGACATCATCGTCGTGCATGAGCAACATGACCATGCCCTGCTGGGGAACGGCCCGTCCACCAACCTTCGACTTCACCGTGATCGCACCACGGCGGGAGGTGAGCTTGACCATGTCGCCGGTGGCGATCCCCAGTTGCTCCGCATCGGCCGGGTGGAACTCGCAGTAGAACTCGCCAGCCCCCTTCATGATCTCCGGCACCCGCTTGGTCATGGTGATCGTGTGCCAGTGCTCCATGATCCGGCCCGTCGAGAGGAAGAGCGGGTAGTCGGCGTCCGGCTGCTCAGCGGCGCCCTGGTGCGGGCGGGCATAGATCACCGCCTTGCCGTCCGGCTTGCCGTAGAAGCGAATCCCCTCGCCCTTCGGCACATAGGGATCCTTGCCCTCCACATAGCGCATCTCGCAGCCATTCGGCGTGCTCTCGGTCACCGGCCAGCGCAGGCCGCGCTCGGTCTTGTACCGCTCGTACGGGGCGAAGTCGTAGCCGGTGCCCTTGGCCAGCTGGCGGTACTCCTCCCAGATTGCCTCATTGGAGGTGTACTTGGCGAAGAGGTCGCCGTAGCCCATCCGCCTGGCTAGCTCCAGGAGGATCCAGACATCTGGCTTTGCCTCGCCCATGGGCTCGACCGACTTGGCCAGGTGCTGGGTGCGCCGCTCCGTGTTCCCGTAGATCCCCTCCTTCTCGGCCCACAGGGCCGACGGCAAGACCACATCTGCCAGTTCGGTGGTCCGGTTATGAAAGGCCTCCAGGCAGACCAGGAAGGTCTTCTCGCACGAGGCACGCACCGCGTTCAGGTTGGGCAGGGAGTGGCCGGGGTTGGTGCAGGTCACAATGAGCGCTTTCACCCGGCCATCGCCCGCTGCCTTGAAGAGCTCAACCGTGTGGAGACCTGCCTTGGGCGACATTTTAGCGGGATCGACGCCCCAGACAGCGGCAACCTGTTTCCGGTGCTCCTCGTTGGTGACCGAACGGCCGCAGGGGAGCAGGTGGGAGAGGGCGCCCACCTCGCGGACCGAGCCGCAGGCGGAAGGCTGGCCAGTCAGGGAGAAGGGGTTGTTGCCCGGCTGGCAGATCTTGCCTGTCAGCAGGTGAATGTTGTAGATCGCGTTGTTCAGCCAGGTGCCAATCGACCGCTGATTGATCCCCATGCACCAGAGCGACATCGTCTTGCGCCCCTTGGCCCCGATCAGGCGGGCGGCCTGGCGGATATCATCGGCGTTCAGACCGGTTATGGGGGCGACCTTCTCCGGCGTGTAGTCCTTCAGGAAGGTCACGAAATCATCAAACGTGATCTTGTCGGTGCCCTTCATGAAGTTCGTATGCTTCTGAATGAACTCGGGATCGTGCAGGTTCTCCTCAATAATCACCTGGCAGATGGCGTTCAGCAGCGCCAGGTCGGTGCCCGGCTTGAACCCCAGGTAGAGGTCGCTGATATCGTTCACCCGGTGCTTGCGCGGGTCGGCGAGGATCACCTTCACATCTTGCCCGGTTTGCTTCCGGGTGGTGATGCGGGAGTAGGGGATCGGGTGGGCCTCCGCCGTGTTCGACCCGATGATGAAGAAGGTATCGGCCTGTTCGATGTCGTCCAGCGTACCCATGGGCTCGTCCTTGCCGAAGGTGGCGGCAAAGCCTGCCACGGCCGATGCCATACAGGTGCGCGGATTCCCTTCGATATTGTTGGTGCCGATCGCACCCTTGAAGAGCTTGTTGGCGACATAGGCCTCCTCGGCCAGCGACTGGCCGGAGCCATAGTAGCCGACCGAGTCGGGGCCGTTCTGCTCAATCGACTCCTTGAAGGTCTTGGCCACCAGGTCGAGTGCCTCATCCCACGTGGACTCGACGAGCTTGCCGTCCTTGCGGATCAGCGGCTTCAGGACGCGCCCGTCGGCGGTCTCGTGAATCCGGTTCAGGTAGTAGCCCTTCACGCAGAGCAGTCCCTTGTTGACCGGGTTCTCGGTGTCGCCCTTCACGCCCACGATCTTGCCATCTTTCACGCCCACCATGACACCGCAGCCAACGCCGCAGTAGCGGCAGACAGACTTGTTCCAGGTGGCGCCCTCCACCTCGGGCTTCGCCTTCGGGGCGGTAGGTGTGGGGGAACTGCAGCCGGTTGCTGCAAGCGCTGCCGCGAGGGCCGAGGCCTTTACGAATGCACGGCGGGAGAACTCCATGACTCATCCTCCTCAACTTCATGAATGTAGGCCGGCATGACGGCATAGACGCCCCGGACCTGGAGCATCTGGCCCAGCACGGCGGCCGATGCTTCGGGGCTGGCAGCCTCCAGGACACAGACCATCTGACCGGCAGGCTCCAGCACGGTCAGGTCTGAGACGCCCGGGCAGGCGAGCACCTGCGACAGAATCACCTCTGTCGCGGCAGGATCAACCTGTAGAACCAGCCCGCTGATCATCATCGCCGGTCCTCCTTGTCGCCGTGCGGGTCGCTCCAGTGGCAGTTGAGGCAGCCGCGGTTCTCCGGTGCCTTGACGTGCTCGGTGTTTGTGTGGCAGGCGATGCAGTTGTCGAGGAGCATCTGCCGGTCCTCGTCCTTCAAGGTGATCTTCTCCGGAGTCTGACCGGTCACCGTCTTGGAGACATGGACCCAACCCTTCTCGTACTTGGCCAGAAGGCCGTCTGGGAAGCCGTGGGGCAGGTGGCACTCCGAGCAGGCGACCTCGCTGTGCTTCGACAGGGCGTGCGACTGGTACTCCTGTTCCATGGAGTGGCAGGTGGCACAGGCCCTCGGTTCGGCGCCCGATGCGGTCAAGGCAGCCGGACCGAACAGGAGCGCGAGGGCGAACAGGGCAGCGATACCGCCAATGATCATCCAACGCTTCTTCATCCCGATCCCTCCTGGTGGGTGTAGCGTGACCTATTACCAGGGTACCAGCCAGGAATTGTGGGGGGCTTACACGGGTATTGCGGAACTCTGAACGAGTCCGCCAACATCAAACAACGATACAGCGTCTCTTGGCCTATGGCGCAGGCGGGTGGTCTACAGAGGAGCAGGGCGACACCCTCAAAAAGGAGGGGGTTACAACCGCAGACGGCTGCGCTCTCTACCATGAAGACGCTAGGCTTCAGACTGTATGCCCTGCGGGCTGCCCCGCTAGATCGGCCTGAAATTGTGCGCCGGGGCAAAAGGACCTCATACCGAAAGCTACGACCAAATCGTCTAAAGTGCGTCCCGTCAAGAGGGAACCAGGTGTTCATAGGCGAATAGACACCTTTGGTCCACTTGGTCTACGGCCCCTCTCGGGCTATGGAAGGATGAAGAAGATGTCCCACAAAGCAGCCATGACCTGGAATGGAAACGGTTTCGCGTTTGATGCCACCACCGGAGCAGGCCTCTCCCTTCAGATCGGTGTAGACGAGAACGGAAACCCCGTCGGCGCTCGGGCCAAGGAGCTTGTCTGCCTGGGACTAGGCGCCTGCAGCGGCACCAACCTGGTCAGCCTCATGAAGAAGATGCGCCAGCAAGTGGAGCGAATTGAGATCGCCGTGGAGGCGGAGCAGGCGGAGACCGACCCCATGGTCTTCACCAGCGTGGTTACGCGCTACAAGCTCTACGGCAAGGGGATCGATCCGGCCAAGGTCACCAAGGCGCTCGATTATATTGAAGAGAAGTACTGTGGTGTCCTACACATGGTCAACAAGACCGCCAAAACGAAGTACGAGTTTGAGATCGTGGAGGTCTAAATGCGGCTTCTCTCGTACCTGCACAACCGGACCAGCCTCTTCACCAAGGTGCTCGTGGCCAACGGGATCATCGTTCTGATCGGCACGCTCGCCTCTGTTGTGATTACCACCAGCTTCTCTCGGGGGGGAGAGGCTCCGTCCGCCATGGCGGAGATCGCATTGATCGTGGTGGGGCTGTTCGTCTCGGTGCTCGTCAACTATGCGATCCTGCGGGTGGCATTCCGGCCCCTCTTCACCCTCCAGGCGACCCTTGACCAGGTGCGGCGGGGTGACTTCTCTGCCCGCGTGCCCAACGTGGAGGGGGACCCTGATATCGCACGGCTTACCGAGATTGCCAACCTCATGCTCGACCGCTTGGCCGAGCACCGCCAGAACGTCGCCGCTCAGATCCTCCGTGCGCAGGAGGAGGAGCGGAAGCGGATCGCTCGGGAGCTGCACGACGAGACCAGCCAGTCGCTCACCTCGATCGTCGTCAGCCTGGAGGCGGTTGAGCAGCAACTGGGTCCCGAACCGATCGAGGGGGCTCTGGTCGACCGCTTGCGCCACACCAAAGAGATCGCTCAGCGCACGCTAGACGAGACCCGACGCCTCATGTTCGACCTGCGCCCATCGGTCCTGGATGACCTGGGGCTGGTGCCGGCCCTTCGCTGGTTCATGACGCAGCGGGTACAGCCTGCCGGCCTGACCACGGAGTTTCAGGCCTCCGGGCTGGAGGGCCGACTCTCGGAGGAGCTGGAGACCGCCTTCTTCCGTATCATGCAGGAGGCGATCACCAACACGGTCAAACATGCCCGGGCCAAGTCGATCCAGGTGCGATTGGTTCAGGAACAGGATCGGATCGTTGGCACCGTGACCGATGACGGCCACGGCTTTCACCCGGTCCACGTGGCCGGCAGGACGGAGAAGGATCGAGGGCTCGGACTCTTTGGCATGCAGGAGCGGGCGGCCCTGGTGGGGGGCACCGTCCAGATTGAATCGGCTCCGGGGAGGGGCACTACGGTTCGGGTTACCGTCCCGAGCCGCAAAGGGGGCAGCACCTAATGGGGAACATTCGTGTGCTACTGGTTGATGATCACGCCATACTACGCGAAGGGATTCGGTACCTGCTCTCTGCCAGCGGTGAGGTGGACGTGATTGGAGAGGCGCAGGATGGCGTGGAGGCCCTGGAGATGGTCGAGCGGCTGAAGCCCGACGCAGTCCTTATGGATATCGCCATGCCTCGCATGAACGGAATCGAGGCCACCACCGAGCTGAAGAAGCGCCACCGGGATCTCCCTGTCCTGATCCTCTCCATGTATGACAGTGAGGAGTATGTACTTCCCATACTGAAGGCCGGGGCCTCGGGCTACGTGCTGAAGCGTGCGGCAGCCCAGGAACTGGTCTCCGCCCTCAAGGCCGTCGTGGCGGGTCAGGTGATCCTCCACCCCGACGTTGCCCGGACGGTCATGGAGAACCTGCACCAGGCCCAGGCGAGCATCCCGTCACCGCCACAGCCCGAGCGGCATGAGGGGCAGCACCCCATGCTCGAGCAGCTTACCGATCGGGAGCGGGAGGTCCTGACCCTGATCGCCCAAGGGTTGACCAACCAGCAGATTGGCGAGAAGCTCTTTATCTCGATCAAGACGGTCCAGGCGCACCGGGCCAACCTCATGGAAAAGTTGGATCTGCATGACGCCGTTGAGCTGACCAAGTTTGCGATCAAGACGGGACTCGTCTCACTGGAAGAGCTCTAGGACCGTTGGCAGACGCATGCCAAATCGCCCCGCCGTGCTGCACGGCGGGGCGCTTCCACCCATGGAGGGCAGGAGACTGAGCGGAGGCGAACTGAATGCGCATTGTAGTTGGAATCAGCGGGGCCTCCGGTGCGATCTACGGGGTGCGGATCCTGGAGGTGCTGTCCAGGCTCGGGGTGGAGACCCACCTCGTCTTGAGCGGGACCGCAGCCGAGACGATCGCCTATGAGACTCCGTACACCCCGGAGCAGGTGCTCGCCCTTGCACACAAGGCCTATCCCGTGAACGATGTAGGGGCAGCGATCTCCAGCGGTTCTTTCAGGACCGACGGCATGATTGTCGCTCCCTGTTCGATGAAGACCCTGGCAGGGATCGCTAACTCCTACAACGATAACCTTCTGACCCGTGCAGCCGACGTGACCCTAAAGGAGCGGCGCAAGCTGGTCCTCATGGTGCGGGAGACCCCGCTCCACCTCGGCCACTTGCGCCACATGGTAGCTGTTACGGAGATGGGAGCGGTGGTGTTGCCGCCCATGCCCGCCTTTTATCACCGGCCACAAACGATCGATGAGATCATCGACCAATCTGTTGGAAAGGCTCTGGATCAGTTTGGGCTGGACGCCTCGCTCTTCCGGCGGTGGACTGGTCCAGAGGGCTAGTGATGCGCCCGCCGTCGCGAGGGGCGAACGTCGTACACCAGCCCCTCGTAGAGTACCGTCAGATTGCCGATCGAGACCGCCCGAATCCCTGGTAGGTAATCCAGGTCATCAATGTCAAAGCCGGGTTCCACCTCGATTGAGAGCGTCCGCCCGTTCAGAAGCTTCAGGTGCAACTGGTCGTACACGGCTTTGCCAACCCCCTATCCTTCCCTTCCACCAGGAAAAATGGTCGTAATTCCCAAGTGATGGCAGGAACTTCCATTCGCTGCGCCGAAGATTGGTTGCAGGAAATGGGGGGATGACGGAATGCAGGATCAGTCGCTTCAGCCCGAGATTTGGGAGCTGGCGGAGAGATCGGTCCCGGGTGATATCGACTTCTACGCCCAGTATGCCCGGACAAGCGGCGGACCTGTCCTGGTGCTTTTCTGTGGAACTGGTCGGATTGTGATTCCCATTGCCCGGCAAGGGATCCCAGTCATGGGCCTTGAGACCGGGGCTGTCACCGTTGAGTACGCCAAACGGCGGGCACAGGAAGCCGGGGTGACCAAAGCGCTCTTTGTCCGGGGTGATCCTACCAGCTTTCTCAGCGGCTCCAAGCACGCCCTGGTTGTCATTCCCGGGGGAGGCCTGAACCGGTTGCTCACCATAGAGGACCAGCGGTCTTGCCTGACCGCTGTTCGGAACGCACTGCAGCTGGGCGGCAAGCTGGTGTTGGACCTGCCGATCCTGGACGCAGACCTCTTCGGCGGGGCCGAGACACCGACGGTCAGGCACTTCCCGGGCGAAGGGGCCCGCTGGTCGGTAATCCAGCGAACCCGTCGGGTGGATCCGACCCGGCAGATTGTGGAGGAACTGGTGGGCTGCGAGTTCAGTGAGAACGGCAAGGTAATCCGAAAGGAGTACATGCCGATTACCTACCGCTATAACACCCCGGGGGAGATTCGCTTACTGCTGGAGAGTTGCGGCTTCGCCACGGTCACCTATGGGGACTTCGATCAGGCCCCGCTCTTGCCGGGAGCCACCCGCTTGATTGTTGAGGCTACTCGGCGGTAGTGCGTTCGGCCTTCCAGATAGACTATGGGGGAGGAGGATCTCGGCACTTTGAGATACTCTTCCCTCGTGGATCTGGTCGCACGTCATAAATTTGTTGTTTTGGGGTTTGGTATTCTGGGACTCACCGGATATAATGAGAAGAAGGATCTCCACCCGAGTGCCGAGAATCACCTAAGGGTCGAGTGGTACTAGGGTGCGCACTGGATTGTACAATCGTGTGACACATGGTACAGTTGGCATAAGAGGGAGAGGAGGGCGCCCTAGCCATGAGAGTGATGATTGTAGACGACCACCTGATGCTTCGGAAGGGCGTGTTGAGTATCCTTTCTAGCAGCGACCTTGAGGTGGTCGGCGAAGCTAGCAACGGCCAGGAAGCGCTTGAGCTAGTTCCCAAGCTGAAGCCCGACTTGGTGCTGATGGATATTAACATGCCCGTCCTCGATGGTGTCGAAGCGACCAAGAAGCTGAAGTCCACCTACCCGGATCTCAAGGTCGTCATCTTGACCGTCTCCGAGATCGATAAGGATCTCTTTGAGGCGATCAAGGCTGGTGCCGACGGCTACCTGCTGAAGAACCTGGGTCCGGAGGAACTGGTCGGCTGTCTGCGTTCCGCTGTCGCCGGGGAGGCCCCGATCTCCTCTGTCATGGCAGCCAAAATGCTCAAGGAGTTCCGCCAGCCCCGCACCGGCCCCAGCGGCAAGGAGGACGGACAGCAGCTCTCGCCGCGTGAGATCGAGGTGCTCCGCCTCGCCTCGACAGGTCTCACCTACAAGGAGATTGCTTCCAAGCTCTACGTAGCGGAGTCCACGGTCAAGAACCATATGCGCCATATCCTGGAGAAGCTTCACCTCCGCAACCGGTCGGAAGCGGTCGGCTATGCGATTCGGGAAGGCCTGGCTGGGGATCCCTAAACCCACATTGTGAGAACGACCACCCGCCCGCGGCGGGTGGTTTTTCGCGCATCGGGGCATGGAGCGTGACGAAAAAAGTCAGCCAACTCCCGCATTGTGTGCCAATTTACGAAAAGGTCTATGGAGAAATCGGGTAAAGGGTGGATACAAGTCTAGCGTGACCGGGGCTATCATGGCAGTAAGAGGAAACCCCTGCCCCTTCCCCGCGTCGGTCGGGGCATTCACAAGGAGGCGATAGCCCATGAAGAAGGTCCTTCTCGCAACGGACGGCAGCGAAGGTTCGATCCACGCCGCCCGCATGGCCGGAGAGATGCTCGCCTGCATGCAGGAGGTACAGGTGATCGTCTTGTATGTCGCTCACGTCCCCCGCTCTTTCTACTACACCGATGAGTTCGGCCAGACGATCACCCCCGAGGTGCCCATGGATGTCATGATCCGCCGGACCGCTGATCCGATCCTCCGCAAGACCTTCTCTGCCCTCGCCATTCCCGAGGACCGGGTGATGACCGAGGTCCAGGTGGGCGAGCCGGCGGAGGAGATCGTGGATCTGGCCCGACTGGAGCACGTTGACCTGATCGTGCTCGGCAGCCGGGGCTTGAGCCCGGTCAAGGAGATGCTCCTCGGGAGCGTCTCCAACAAGGTGCTTCACACCGCTCCCTGTCCTGTTCTGGTGGTTCGCTAGCGCCCGTCTCTGCCAAACGGCACTCGTCGCCGCCTGTGACGTACGGATTGTCACAGGCGGCTTTGCCATTGTGAATTCGAGGCTCGAATCCCCTTCGCCAAAGGAATTCCCGGCGAAGCGGAGAACACTTTATGGCGTGAACCTTTTAGCGCACAGAAGACAGAGGGGGACTACCCGTGACCATCTCGATCGATTTCTCCCGGTATCATCGGTATGACGAGCTGGTTCAGCACCTGGAGGAGTTGGCTGAGGCCTACCCTGGCTTCTCCCGCCTCTACTCCATTGGCAAGACGTATGAGGGGCGCGAGATCTACTGCTTCGAGATCACCAACCACGAGACCGGCGACCACAATGAGAAGCCCGGCTACTATATCGACGCAAACCTGCACGCGGGTGAGGTCACCGGCACCACCTGCGCTCTTTACACCATCTGGTACCTTCTGACCCGGTACGGTAGCGACGAGGAGATCACCCGGTTGGTGGATACCACCGCGTTCTACATCCTGCCGCGGATCACGGCAGATGGCGCCGAGCTTTACCTGACCAGCCCCTACACCCTGCGATCCTCCGTCCGTCCCTACCCCTTCGAGGAGCCGCAGGACGGTCTCTACCCCGAAGATGTTGACGGCAACGGCCTGATCCTGCAGATGCGGATCCCCGATCCCGATGGCGAGTGGAAGATCTCCACCAGGGACCCGCGCCTGATGATCCCCCGGCTGCCCCACGAGTACGGTGGTCAGTACTACCGGCTCTACATGGAGGGACAGGTCCGGAGCTACGACGGCGTGGAGGTCAAGCCCGCCCCCGCCAAGTACGGCCTCGACCTGAACCGGCAGTTCCCCGCCGACTGGGGGCCGGAGGCGAAGCAGGCTGGCGCCGGTCCCTACCCACTATCCGAACCCGAGACCCGGGCGGTTGCTGAGTTCCTGCTGAATCAGAAGAACATTACCGGGGGGCAGTCGTACCACACCACGACAGGGATCATCCTGCGTCCCTCTTCCTCGCGGCCGGACAAGAAGATGAACCCGAAGGACCGGGCCGCCTTCACAGCGATCGGCAAGATCGGCGAGGAGTTCACCGGGTACCCCTGCGTCAGCGTCTACGACGGCTACGCCTATAACCCCGAGGTCCCCCTGAGGGGCGGCTTCTTTGACTGGACCTACGACAACCTCGGCCTCATGATCTACTCGACCGAACTCTGGGATCTGCGGGTTCGGGCCGGACTCGATCGGGTTCCCTTCCTCGATCCCTGGAAGGACCGCGACCCCGAGGAGGACGGTCTGAAGATGCTCGCCTGGAACGACCGTGAGCTGTCCGGCGATGGGTTTGTCGATTGGTATGACTTCGACCACCCGCAGTTCGGCAAGGTGCAGCTCGGTGGATGGCGCATGAAGGACACCCTGCAGAACGCCCCGCCCCGCTTCCTCAAGGCGGAGGCGCACAAGAACTGCCTCTTCACCCTGAAGCATGCCGGGGCCGTGCCCCGTCTCGCGATTGAGAAGGCCGAGGCGGAGCACCTGGGCGACGGCGTCTACCGCGTGGAGGTCATCGTCAAGAACAAGGGATACCTGCCCACCAACGTCACCGAGCAGGCGAAGCAGGTAAAGGCGGTCCAGCCCGTAACCGTGGAACTGACCCTGCCCGAGGGGGCCGAGTTGGTCATGGGGAAGGTGAAGGAGGAGGTCGGTCACCTGGATGGTCGGGTGATCGCCCCGGGGGTGGGCTTCTACCCCGGCAACGCATCGACCCCCCGGGAGAAGCGGGTGGAGTGGATCCTCAAGGCGCCTGCTGGCGGAGACCTTCTGATCCGAGCGATCAGCGAGAAGGCCGGCAAGCAGTTCGCCCACGTGGCCCTTCGGGCGGAGGTGTAGGGCATGACCTTCACCTTACCCGAAGACCAGGCCAAGGAGATTCTGGCTGGCTACCGCTCCGACAAGTACCACCGCTACAGCGAGATCGAGTCCTACCTGAAGGCGTGGGCTACACTCTACCCGCACCTCTGCCGGCTGGAGTCGCTGGGCCAGTCCCCCGAGGGGCGGCAGATCTACCAGGTGACATTGACCAACGCTGCTACCGGGGCGGACACCGCCAAGCCGGCCTACCATATCAACGGGCAGCACCACGCCGGTGAGATCACCGCCGGGGCGGTCGCCGTTTACACGATCCACTACCTGCTGACCAACTACGGCAGCGACCCCAAGGTGACCGAACTGCTGGACAGCCGTGCGGTCTATGTCCTCCCCCGAATCGCGGTGGATGGCGCCGAGTGGTATTTTGATCATCCGCAGATGATCCGCTCCAGCCCGCTCATGTACCCGTACCCCGAGGAGCGCGAGGGGCTGAAGCCGATGGATGTCGATGGCGACGGCCGCATTCTGCAGATGCGAATCCCTCACCCGCAGGGCGAGTGGAAGGTCTCTGAGAAGGATTCCCGTCTCATGGTTCGGCGCCGCCCGGAGGATCGGTTGGCACCTTCCGAGGAGACTGCGAGTCTAGCGCCGGAGGAGGGTGCTAAGCGACGGGACGGCACCTTCTACCGGATCTACACGGAGGGCATGATCCAGCAGCGTACCGCGAACGGGATCGAGCCGGCGTACGACGGCCGGGCAATCACGGGTGATCCCGGCGGTCCCTATGCCCGGGAGCTCGGGTTCGACTTCAACCGGAACTACCCGACCAACTGGAAGCCCCAGCACCGGCAGGCCGGTTCGGGCCGCTACCCCTTCGACCGGCCCGAGGTCCGGGCGATGGCGGAGTTCTGGCTGAGCCACCCGAATATCGGTGGGGCAGTGTCCTACCACACCTACTCTGGCATGAACCTGCGCCCGTCTCCGCTGGTTGGTGACGACAAGATGAATCCCTTCGACCTCGCCATGTACAAGCAGATTGGTGAGGTCTGCACCCGGCTGACCGGCTACCCGACCGTCTCCGTCTACGAGTACTTCACCGCGGACTACAACCCTGATCATTTGGATGTTGGTTCGTGGCTGGAGTGGGCGTACGATGAGCGGGGTGTCCAGGGCTTTGAGATGGAACTCTGGGACTGGCCCTATATCTGCGGGGTGAAGAAGCGGCCGTTCAAGGAGATGAAGACCCTCACCGACGAGGAGCGGGAGGCCAACGCCCTCTTGCAGCTTCAGTGGAACGACCGCGAACTGGATGGCGCCGGCTTTATTGACTGGCACCCGTTCGAACACCCGCAGCTCGGCATGGTTGAGATCGGCGGGTGGGAGCCAAAGTATGTCGGGCAGAACCCACCGGAGAAGCTGCTGCACCAGGAGTGCCACAAGAACTGCCTCTTTACGATCGAGCACGCCCTCGCGCTGCCGCTGCTGCGGATCGGCGAGGTGCGGGTGAAGCCGGTGGGAAGCGGGATCTGGTCGGTTGCCGCCCAGGTCTGCAACCATGGCTACCTGCCGACCAATGTGACGGAGGTTGCGATCTCCATGAAGGCGACCCGGGCGGTGACGGTCGAGCTAAAGAGCGAGGGCCGGATCGTGGGCACGAAGGCGAAGCAGGAGATCGGCAATGTCAACGGCCGGGGCGCCGGTTCCACCTCGTTCTGGGGCTCAAACCACTCGCCGGTCACAGAGAAGTGGGCGGAGTGGGTGGTGGTAGCACCGGAGGGCTCAACGGTGGAGATCCTGGTCGAGCACGACCGGGGCGGCAAGGTAAGCCGGACCGTTCGACTGGAGGGGTAGTCATGTCGCAGCTTGAAGCCTTTGCCCCCGGGCGCTACCTGCGTTACGCGGAGATGACCGAGTTACTCCAGGAGCTTGCGGCCGCCTACCCAGACCTCTGCACCCTGGAGGAGATCGGGCGCTCTCGCGAGGGGCGGTCGATCTGGGCGATCACCTTGACCAACCGCACCACCGGCCCGGCGGCGGAGAAGCCCGGGTACTTGATCGATGCCAACACCCATGCCGGCGAGGTGACCGGTGGGGCCGCGGCGATTTACACCGTCCACTTCCTGCTGACCCGGTACGGGAGCGATCCGCTGGCCACAGAGATCCTGGACACTCGGGCGTTCTACGTGGTGCCCCGCATCGCGGTGGATGGGGTCGAACTCTACCTGAACAGCCCGACCATGCTCCGCTCCAGCCCGAAGCGCTACCCGTTGGCGGAGGAGCCGGAGGGGTTCTACGCCAAGGATATGGACGGCGACGGCAAGATCGTGCAGATGCGAGTCCTCCACCCGGATGGCGACTGGAAGGTGGACACGGAGGACCCCAGACTCATGGTCCGGCGGCAACCCGAGGATCGAACCGGCAGGTTCTACCGCATCTTCGTGGAGGGCGAGATCACGGGGTGGGACGGCCGGGCAATCCCGCCGGTCCAACGCCCCATGGGGCTCGACTTCAACCGGAACTACCCGGCCTTCTGGAACCCGGAGGCGAAGCAGCCTGGCGCCGGTCCCTACCCGCTCTCAGAGCCCGAGACGCGGGCCCTGGCGACCTTCCTGATCGATCATCCGAACATCGGGGGGTACGTGGCCTACCATACGAGCGGCGGTGTGTTGCTCCGTCCCCCCTCCAACGGGGGGGATGACAAGATCAGCGAAGCCGATCTGGAGGGGTTTAAACGGATCGGTGAGATCTGCACCCGGGCCACCGGTTACCCCTGTAAGTCCACCTATGACGCCTTCAACTACCCGGGTCAGTCGGCCCTGGTGAAGGGGGCTGACGACTGGGCCTATGAGCACTATGGGGTGCAGGCCTACACCTTCGAACTCTGGGACATGGATGGCCGGGCAGGTGCCCACGGCTACGCCCAGATCGGAGTGAAGGGGCTGATAAAGCTCTCCGAGGCCCAGGTGATCGAGGATGGCCGGAAACTGCTCCGGTGGAATGATGAAGTCCTGGGCGGCAGAGGGTTCACCGACTGGACCCCATTCGAGCACCCGCAGCTGGGTCCCGTTGAGATCGGTGGGTGGGATCCGAAGTTTGCGGAGCAGAACCCGCCGGAAGGAGCGCTCCTGGAAGAAGAGGTGACCCGAGCGGCTGCCTTCACCTTCCAGCACTGCCTGGCCATGCCCCGCCTTGCCTTTGGCAGGGTGGAGGTCAAGGCGGTGGGAGGCGGTATCTATGAACTGGCGGTCGAGGTTCAGAACACGGGGTTCCTGCCGACCAACGTGACCGAACTGGCTGTGCAGAACAAGCGCTCCACGGGCGTGAAGGTCGTGGTGGAGGGGGCGGAGGTCCTGGCCCACCGTGGCGGCGAACGGAAAAATGGCCGGTACGAGATCGGTGAGATCCCCGGCCGGGGCAAGGATGGACAGAAGTGGATCAGCTTTGTGGTCAGGGCATCGGCCGGGGCGACGGTCTCCCTGAGCGCCCGGCACGAGCGGGCGGGAGCGGTCCGCACGACAGTGAAGGTAACGGAGTAACGGAGATCCCCCCTGGGGCACTGCCCCAGGGGGGATTTTTCGCGGCGCCCGATCTCGGGCGAATCGCGGCCGATCTCGGGCGAATCGAGGCCGATCTTGGGCGAATCGCGGCCGATCTTGAGCGAATCGAGGTCGATCTTGGGCGAATCGCGGCCGATCTTGAGCGAATCGCGGCCGATCTCGGGTGAATCGCGGCCGATCTTGAGCGAATCGAGGTCGATCTCGAGCGAATCGCGGTCGATCTTGAGCGAATCGCGGCCGATCGAGGGCGATTAACGTACCCAGACTCCTTGGATCTGGGCCAGGGTCTCCTTCCCCTGCCGGATCCCTGCCTCCAACGCCCCAGCCCGGCGGGTAGGATCCATGAGGTTTGGCCCAAAGCGCTCAATCGCCTCGGCGTCGGGCACGATCACCTCGACCTGGCTGCCGGTAGCCCGGAGTTGCTCCACCTCGGCCTGGAGCGTCCGCTGGCCGAGACCATGTGCGAACGAGCCCATCGGGGCGATCACCAGCACCTTCTCGAACCCTTCGGCCTGCGTGGCGTGCGTCCCCGACCAGACGCCGCCATCCATATAGCGGGCGCCGTTGATTCCCACCGTGGGGAGAATGCCCGGCACCGAGCAGCTTGAGGCTACTGCCCGATGAAGCTCCACTTTGGAGTCACGCGTCCAAATGGTCAACTCGCCGGTCTCGGCGTTGACCGCCGTCACCTTGAGCGGCTTGGCTGGCCAGGGCAGGCCCCCCAGGGTAGCCCCGAAGACGCCGACCCACTTCTCCTCCGGCATGGTGGAGGCCTTCAGTGCCATCTCCCCGAGCCACTTGACCAGGTCCAGGTCAACCTTCTCGGCAGAGAACCAGCGCCCCAGCACCGCCAGGACCGTGGCGGGATCCGACCCGGTCTCAACCCCGCCTGAGCCGCTTCCCTCTGCCCGCTGGACGGCAAGCATTGTCTCGGGGTCCATGCCGAAGGCCAGTTGGGTCCCCACCACCGACCCGGCCGAGGTGCCAACGAACAGGTCCGCATCGGTCAGGTTGATCCCATTCTGGGCCAGCGATGCCGCCATGCCTGTCATCCACGCGATCCCAATGACACCGCCTCCACCGAGTACCAGCGCACGCTTTGCCATGCCATAAACCTCCCCACAGGTTACTACTCATCTGGTTCGGTCCGATCAGCACTTCTCCTGCAGTGGAGGAAAAGAAGGAACAGAATCTTGCAGGACCGAATCCTATTCGGAAGAGTGAGGGGAACGCTCCCGAACATTATTGGAGAGATGCACAAAAACGTTCGTGTTCTCCCTTGACCGATTGGCCTGGCAGGCATACAATCACGGCGTAGACCCTCTGCGAAATGCTGGGATCCTGCATCAACTCTGTCTAGAAGGGGCGACCGTCTACCATGAAGCGTCGGATTGTCGGACTGCTCGCGGTAACCGTACTTGCACTCACCGCTCTTCTCTCTGGCTGCGGCGGAGCCAAGCCTACCGAGGCGCCGAAGAAGGAGGCGCCGGCCACCGAGACCAAGGCCGCTGAGACCAAGGCCCCTGAGACTCCTGCTGCGCCGAAGGCCAAGGTGGTCGTCGTCCTGCCGGACAAGGTGGGCCTCAACCCTTTCCACCAGGTGACGATCGTTGGCGTGGACAAGGCCAAGGCTGAGCTGGGCGTGGAGACCAAGGTGATCGAGTCCAAGGACTGGAGCCAGATCGAGGAGAACCTGCGGGCCGTCGCTGCGGAGGGCACCTGGGATCTCGTCTTCACCTCCGGCTTCGAGTCGGCCGATCCCCTGAAGAAGGTGGCGGCAGAGTTCCCGAACCAGAAGTTCGCCATTCTCGACACGACGGTCGATGCCCCGAATGTCCGTTCCATCGCCTTCAAGGAGCATGAGGCTGCCTACCTGCTGGGCGCTGCCATGGGCCTTACCACCAAGTCGAACACCGTCGGCATGGTCGGCCCGATGGAGATCCCGTTCTTCATGCGCTGGACCCAGGGCATTGAGGCGGGTCTGAAGCAGACCAACCCGAATGCCAAGCTGATCATTAACTGGTCCGGCTCCTTTACCGATGTCGCCAAGTCCAAGGAGTTGGCGCTCGACCAGTTCACCAAGGGTGCGGACGTGATCGCTGCGGTGGCTGGCGGCGGCAACTTCGGCGTCTTCGAGGCGGCGAAGGAGAAGGGCTTCTATGCGGCCGGCCAGGACACCAACCAGTCGGTCAACGATCCGGAGCATATCCTCTACAGCCAGGTGAAGCGGCTGGATGTCGTCACCTTTGATACGATCAAGGCTCTGGTCGATAACAAGTGGGCGGGCGGTGTCGCCGTGTACGGCCTGAAGGAGAACGGCGTTGGCTTCTCCCACCTGGTCGACCCGACCCTCTCCCGCCACGCTCTCCTGACCGATGAGGTCATGAAGACCCTGGAGGACCTCCAGAAGAAGATCATCTCCGGTGAGATCGTGGTGAAGGATCCGCTGGCGCAATAGCAATAGCCCTCACACGCAACGAACCCTGGAAGGGCGGCCTTGGCGCCGCCCTTCATTTTCACGGAGGAGGGATTCTCCCCATGGGTTTTGCCCTGGAAGCCATCGCGGTGGTGAAGGAGTACCCCGGTGGCGTTGTGGCGAACGACGGCGTCTCGCTCCAGGTGGAGTCCGGCACCATACACGCCGTGGTTGGCGAGAACGGGGCCGGCAAGTCTACGCTCATGAACCTGCTCTACGGCATGGAGTCACCTACCGAGGGCGAGATCCGCATCCGCGGGCAGAAGGTGACCCTGCGCAGCCCGCAGGATGCCATTGCCCGAGGAGTTGGCATGGTTCATCAGCACTTCATGCTCTTTCCGTCGCTCTCGGTGGCGGAGAACGTCGTGCTCGGGGTAGAGCCGAGCCGGTTTGGTCGGGTGGATCGGAAGGCGGCGGCCGCTCGGGTGAAGGAGTTGGCTGACCAGTACCGTCTGCCGATCGATCCCATGGCGCGGGTCGGCGACCTGCCGGTCGGGTTGCAGCAGCGGGTAGAGATCCTGAAGACCCTCTACCGCGGCGCCGAGATCATCATTTTGGATGAGCCTACGGCTGTGCTCACACCCCAGGAGGCGGATGAGCTTCTCGCCGTTATGCGCCACCTGGCTCGCCAGGGAAAGAGCCTGCTCTTTATCTCCCACAAGCTTGACGAGGTCCTGGCCGTCGCCGACCGGATCACCGTGCTCCGGGGCGGTCGGGTTGCGGGTCACCGTGAGGCGGCAGCGACGAACCTGGATGAGTTGGCGACGCTCATGGTCGGGCAGTTGCCCAAACCGGCTGATGTAGCTGCAGTCACCCCCGGCAGGCCGGTACTGGAGCTGCAGAACCTGCAGGTTCGCGGCGCCCGCGGCAAGCTGGCGGTAAACTCGATCTCCCTGCAGGTCCGGGCGGGCGAGATCGTGGGGATCGCCGGGGTGGCAGGGAACGGTCAGAGCGAGTTGCTCCAGGCGGTGACGGGCCTGACTCCCCTGACCGGCGGCCGCATTCTGCTCGATGGTGTTGAGATCACGAAGCGCACGGTCCGGCAGCGGCGTGAGGCGGGCATGGCGCATATCGCCGAGGACCGCTACCGCTGGGGTTCGGCGCGCGAAGCAACGGTGCTCGACACCGCCGCCATGGGGAGTCACCATACGGCGCCGCTCTCGCAGGGCGGACTGGTCAACCTCGCCGCCTGGCGGGAGCGTGCGGAGCAGATCGTGGCCGACTTTCAGGTCAAGACGGCCGGGGTGAGGGCCCTGGCGGGCTCCCTCTCCGGCGGCAACCTGCAGAAGCTGATCGTCGGGCGGGAACTGGCCGGTAAGGCCCACTGCCTGATCGTGGCGGAGCCTAGCCGGGGGGTGGACCTCGGTGCGGCCGCCTTCATACATGAGCGGCTGCTGCAGCGGCGGGCGCATGGCGATGCGATCCTGCTGGTCTCCGCAGACCTGAATGAACTGATCGCCCTGTCGGATCGCATTATCGTCATGTTTGAGGGTCGGATCGTGGGCGAGGTGGATCGTTCCCAGGCCGATGAGCGACAGATCGGCCTCTGGATGGCCGGTGCCGGAACCCCCGGTGCTGCTCCTCCCGCCTTCGGTTCCACCACCCCCGCCGAGAAGAAGGGAGGCGCCGCCGGTGAATAGGGAGTCCCTCTCCACACTGCTCCGCCCGCTGCTGGCGATCACCCTGGGCCTCCTGGTCGGGGCGATCGCAATCTGGGCGACGGGCCACTCGGTGACCGAGGCCTACGCCGCCCTCTGGAAGGGCGCCTTCGGCAACAAGACATACATCGGCTCCACCCTTGCCCGCAGTGGGACGATCGCCATGGCGGCACTGGGCGTTGCGGTTGCCTTTCGTGCCGGTGCCCTCAACCTGGGCGGCGAGGGGCAACTGGTCCTGGGCGGCCTGGTTACCGCTCTGGCCGCACTCTATCTCCCCGTGCCGACCTGGTTGGCGATCCCGGCAGCCCTGCTCGCGGGCGCCGTGGCCGGAGCACTCTGGGCGCTGCTCCCCGCCTGGCTGGAGGCGCAGTTCAAGGTGAGCCTGCTGATCGGCTCCCTCCTGCTCAACTATGTCGCCGTGCTGGCGGCGGGCTATCTCGTATCGGTCCCCTTCCGGGACCGTACCGGCGGCGGTGCTCTTGCCCAGACCCCCACAATCCCCGAGGCGTTCCAGTTCGCCCCTCTGGTCACCGGCACCCGGCTGCACATCGGCCTGGTGATCACGGTGGTCGTGGCGGTGGCGGTCTGGTTTCTGCTCATGCGGACCGTCACCGGGTACGAGTGGCGCATGACCGGGCTCAATCCCGGCTTCGCTGACTACGGCGGGGTGAGCCGGGTGAAGGGGCTGCTGACCGCCATGCTCACATCCGGTGCGATCGCCGGCATGGGCGGAGCGATTGAGGTCATGGCGATCCATCATCGCTACATCGACGGAAACCTGACCCGACCCGGCTTCGCCTGGTCCGGGGTCATGGCGGCGCTCCTTGCGGAGAACCATCCGATCGCTGCCCTCTTGACGGCACTCCTGCTCGGCGCCATTCAGATCGGGTCGACCGGCATGGAGCGGACCACCGAGATCCCGCTGGAGATCTCCAGCGTGGTGCAGGCGGTGATCGTCCTCTTCGTCTCGGTCCGGATCGGGACCGACTGGTGGAAGCGTTCGCGAGCTAGAAGCGGGCCGAAACCCACGTCCGGGTCCAAGCCGAAGGCCCAGGCGACCGGGGAAGGGGGGGCGGCGTAGCATGTCCGAACTCTTCGACCTCAGCCTGGTTCACGCCACCCTGCGCACTGTCGCCCCCGTTCTGCTCGCCGCCCTGGGCGGCATGATCTGTGAGCGCTCGGGCCTTTTTAACGTCGCCCTCGAGGGAATGATGCTGGCCGGGGCCTTCGGTGCCGTGCTCGGCTCCTTCTTCCTGGGCAGCGCGGGCTGGGGGGTGCTCTCCGGCATGATCGCTGCGGCGCTGGTTGGGCTGCTACTCGCCTTCCTCAGCGTCAACCTGAAGGGGAATGCGATCGTCGTGGGCATTTCGCTCAACCTGCTGGTGACCGGACTGACCACCTTCCTCATGCGGGTGGTGCTGCAGGCGACAGGCACCTTCCACGACCCGACGCTACAGGGGCTGCCCTCCTGGGATTGGGCCTGGCTGAAGGCGATCCCCGTGATCGGCCCGCTGCTGAACGGCCACTCGCCCGTGGTCTGGCTTGGCTATATCGCCGTGCCGGTGCTGAGCTACTTCCTCTTCCAGACCGTGACCGGCCTGCGGATCCGTGCCGTGGGCGAGCATGCCCGGGCCGCCGCGACCCTGGCGGTCAGCCCGGTGCGGATCCAGTACTTGGCGGTGCTGATCGCCGCCGTGCTGACCGGTCTGGCCGGCGCCCAACTCTCCCTCGGCCAGGTCCGGCTCTTCCAGGAGGAGATGACCGCCGGTCGTGGCTTTATCGCCCTCGTCGCGGTGATGTTTGGCCGGGCCAATCCCTGGGGGGTGCTGGGCGCCAGCCTCCTCTTCGGCCTGGTCGATGCCCTGGGCACCCGGCTGCAGTCCGCCGGCCTGCCCTCCCAGGTCACGCTCATGCTTCCGTTCATCGTCACACTCGTCGCTCTCACCACCCTGCGCGGCCGCTCCCTCTCCGGTCTCGGGTCGCGCACCGCCACAGAGGAGTGATCCCCATGACCCGTCCGAGCGTTATCGCTGACCTGTCCCTGGCCCCGCTGGGTGAGAAGAAGATCGACTGGGTCGCCCAGCATTCCCCCGTGCTGAACCGGCTCTTCACCGAGGTCCTGAACGACGGCTCCCTGAAGGGGCGTCGGATCGCCGTTACGGTCCACCTGGAGGCGAAGACCGCCTACCTTGCGCTCCTGCTCCAGCAGGCCGGGGCTCAGGTGGTTGCCGCCGGTTCCAACCCCTTCTCCACCCAAGATGCGGTCTGCGCCGCCCTGGTGAAGCGCGGGGTGCAGGTCTTCGCCCGCCATGGCGTCAGCCACGCCGAGTTTGAGTCGGACCTGGAGCGGGTCCTGGACACCCATCCGGAGTTTATCATTGATGATGGCGCCGAGCTGGTCAGCCGGGCGGTTCGCCGCGGCGCAACCTACGTCGCTGGCATTCGCGGCTCCTCCGAGGAGACGACGACCGGGGTGCTGAAGCTGGAGGCGATTGCCAGCCAGGGGCTGCTCCCCTACCCTGCGATCGCCGCCAACCACGCCGCCTGCAAGCACCTGTTCGACAACCGCTACGGCACCGGCCACTCCACCCTCGGCGCTGTCATGAGTGCCACCAACCTCTTCCTGACCGGCAAGCAGGTGGTGGTGATCGGCTACGGCTGGGTGGGCCGGGGCGTGGCCAAGTATGCCCTTGGTCTGGGCGCCCGGGTCACCGTGACCGAGGTCGATCCGATCAAGGCGCTTGAGGCCTACTCAGACGGCTTCACCGTGGCCAACTCCCTGGATGCCGCAGCGTATGGCGAGGTCTTCATTACCACCACGGGGTCGGTCAACGTGCTGCGCAAGGAGCACTTCGAACGCATGGTGGATGGCGCCCTGATCGCCAACGCCGGCCACTACGCTCACGAGATCGACCTGGACGGCCTGGCCGAACTGGCCGTCGCCCGCCGGGAGGCCCGGCCGAAGGTGGAGGAGTACCAGTTGGCGAATGGCCACCGGATCCATGTGATCGCTGGCGGTGAGCTGGTCAACATCGCCGCGGCCGATGGCCACCCGGTGGAGATCATGGACCTGACCTTCGCCGTCCAGGCGCTCTCCTGTCACTACCTGGTCAACAACCACCAGGGGCTGGCGCCGGGGGTGCACCGGCTGCCTGAGGCGATCGACCGCCGGATCGCTACCGCCAAACTGGAGTCGATGGGGATTAAGCTGGAGACGGTGACCCGCGAGCAGGAGGCCTACACCACGCAGTGGTAGACGGCGCAACGACAAAGGAGCCCGCTGCACCTGTGCAGTCCGGGCTCCTTCGTCATTACTTGTCGGTGACGATCGATGCGATCTTCCAGAGATCGCCCTCCGGAATGAGGACGGCCACCGTGGCCAGGTCGGTTTGGCTGCCGTCGTGAAGCTCGACTCGGATCGTGGCATGGATTTCGATGCGGTCACTCGCCACAGCGAAGGGCTCTGCTCCCACATAGGACAGGGGCTTCACCCGGTCGAAGAGGCTGAGGTCCGCCCCGGCTGAGATCAAGTGGTCTACCGGCTCCCCTGCGACCCTCGCCTTGACATAGCGCTCAATCACGGCTGTGGCGGGCCCGGCGGAGTCCTGGTCGCCCCCACCCGCAGCGGGCGGCGCTACCTCCAGCCCTGGGCAGGGCGGGAGCGACTCACCGGGCTTGAGCGGCTCGTAGGCCCAGAGTCGGAAGGTGGCCGGGCTGTTTTGCAGCGCCTTGCCGTCAGGCTCCGTGGCACCATCCACCGAAATGGTGATCCACCCGGCAACCCCTTGCTTCTGCTCGCCCTCGGGCAGGACGGCGAAGGCGTAGCTGTTCGCCCGCGGGTGCTCTTGCCGCTCCACCTGCCAGTAAGCGGGCTCCACCTTCACCCGGACGCTCTCCCGATCGACCTCCTCCGGGTACTCGACCACCACGATAAACCACTGGGCGGGGAAGGGGATTGTCCAGCCCGGTTGGATCCGCAGCGTGCTGTCGCTGCCCCCGCGGTACAGATTGATGCGGATGCCTGAGTGATCTGCCGGCTGCTGGCAGAGCTGATCGGGCGGGGGCGTCTCCGCAAGGGTGGGCGCTGTGGTTGCGGGAGCGGACTGCACTGGCTGGGGCGGGGGAGGTTGGCTCTGGGTCGGCTGGGCTGGGGTGGTGTTCCCCGGGCCAGTGGGGGACTGAACCCCGGCGCAGCCGGTGAGCAAGAGGGTGAGACTGAGCAGGATGGCTGTGAGGGTGCGCATGGAGACTCTCCTCCTCGATTCGTTAGCGGAGCGAACGGGCAGCGGCCAGCAAATGGTCCGGGGTGACGGCGGGGTCGTGACTCTTCAGCTTGTAGAGCCAGTCGCCCTCGTACAGCCAGAGTTCAGCGTGAAACTCGTCGGTCACGGGGTTCCGCCCGGTGATTAGCCGGGCGGGCCGCCCACCGACCTCACGCTCCTCTGTCTCAACCTCCCAGTTGGTGCCGAAGACCAGGTCGGTCTCAGCCAGGCGCCCGCCGGGCCAATAGTAGGCCTCGTACCAGCCGCGTGGGCCATGCGGGTCGGCAGATGGGATCCAGCCGTAGATCTCGATATAGGCGTAGGTGAGCCGCCCTTCGGCGTCCAGCTTCCGGAAGAGCATCAGGTCATCTGTCGGGTCTTCGGTCGGGAGTAGCACCGCGGTGCCCACCAACCTCCGCACCTCGTCGAGCGAGCGGGTCCAGGATCGGACCCCAGGGCCGGGATCGATCCAGCGCTCCTGCGAAATAGCGTTGGCGTCATCGGCCTGGGTCCCGCCGGGCACCTGCCACCGCACCACATGCTCCTGCACCCGGACCACTGGCCAGAGAATCAGCCGGAGGGCGGCAGCCCGGGTCTGGGGGCTCAGCGTCAGGGTGAGGGCACACACGGCGATCACGGCGGCGACCCCAGGCCACCAGGGGCGCCGACGCCGAGCCAGGGGCAGCGGCCGGTAAGGCGCGGTGGTCGGCGGTTGCCGCAGCAGGACTCGCCCCTGCTGGTACTGGGCGAGAATCGCCTGGCACTCGACGCATCGGCATACATGGGCGCGCACCGCGGCGACCTCCGCCGGGCTCAACTCCTCGCTGACCAGGAGTGAGAGCAGGTCTCGGTCGAACGTGCAGGTCATGGTAGCCCTCCCTTCTGCCTCAGGTACTCCAGTCGGAAGCGCTCCCTGGCTCGGGCAAGCCGTTTGCGCACCGCCTCAAAGGGCTCGCCCAGCATCTCGGCGATCTCGCGGGCGGTGAAGCCCTCGGCATCTTTCAGGAGCAAGATTGCGGCGGTTTCGGGGGGCAGTTGCCGCAGGGCTCGTCCCACCAGCTCCTGCTCCGCCAGGCCGTCGGTCGCATCGCCGGCGATCTCGCCGTGCCGCTCTGGCTGGAAGGGGAGCCAACGGATCAGCCGGCGGCGACGGAGATGGTCACGCGCCAGGTTTGTGGCTACCTGGAAGAGCCAGGCCTTGTGGCTGGCCTCGCCGATCTGGTTCGGGTCACGGCGGACCGCCTGAAGTGCCCGGATGAACGTCTCCTGGGTCAGGTCTTCCGCCGTCTCCCGCTGACCGGTCAGCCGGAGGAGGTAGTGGAAGACCCGCCCTTCGTAGGTCTGCCAGAGGCTGATCACGTTGGCAGGAGCTCGCTGTGGGTGACCGCTCAACCGAAAGCACCTCCCTTCGTGGTCTGATCCTAAAACGAATGAGCATGGCGGAATGGGACATTGACAACGGACTTTTCGCAGCCCGGCGAAAAGTCGGGCGTCCCGCCTACCGGAGGATGGTAGGCGGGACGCTCAAGCAGCACTGCGGCTACCCGAGGATCGTAGCAAGGGCGACCAGGTTCCGCTGTAGTGATCGCATCGCTCGGTAGCGTATGGAGAGGAGTTCAGTCCACTCGGGCTGCGCTCGGAGCAACTCACCTACCATGCCTTACCGGCCCAGCAAGGAGCGGAGGATTTCACGGGCATGGGTCCAGAGGAGCGCTCCCCCGGCCTCTGGTAGCAGGTGGTGTCGGGCTGCAGGAATCCGTTGGGCCAGCGTCTCACCAAAGTCGGGGGAGTGGACCGGGCTGGTGTCTTGTGCGCCGTACCAGAGGTCGACTGGCACCCCGATCGCTGACGGGTCGAAGGGCCAGCGGCTCATGGTGAGCAGCGTGTCCCGGGCGTAGCCGTCCGGCCCCTGGACAAAGCCCTCGGCCATTGCCTGCCGGAAGGTCTGGGCGAAGCGGTCCTCTATGTACACGGCCTGGTCGGTCTCGCTGCTCATGCCGATGATCATCTCCCAGAGCAACTGGGGGGTCATGCCGGCGAAAAAGGCCTCAGCGCTGACCGGGTCGCTTGTGGCGAAGGCCACCATCTTCGCGACGTCTGGGACCAGCTTCTGGGCGAGGCTCGGATGGGCAAGCTCGTCGGTGCCGGAGACGATTGCGACCGCATCAGCCGTGCTGGCTGCGGCGCAGGCGAGGGCGAAGGGGGCGCCTTGTGAGAAGCCGACGACCCGCAGCCCCGAGAGCTCTCGGGCACTGGCGAAGGCGGTCACGTCGCTCGCCCAGTCGGTCAGGCTCCGGCCCGGCAGCGGATCAGAGGCGCCGAGCCCCGGGCGGTCCAGCGAGATCAGCCTCACCCCCAGGTCAACAAGCGCCTCGCTGCCAAAGCCCAGCAGCCTGCTGGTGGCAGCGCCCGGGCAGAGCAGGACGGGGAGACCGTCAGCCGGTCCCCACTCGGCCCAGCCGAGCATTCGTCCATCGGGGAGGGGGGTCCGTCCAAGCCGGGCCGGGGGTGTTACCGTATGGGACATGGCTGGAACCTCCTTGGTGGGTGCGATTGGTTCGGAAACAGTATAGCCTGGAAACTACCTACCAGAAAAGGGGGGATCGCTGTCGGGACAGATGGGGAGAGGGCGGTTCTGCGCCAGAACCGCCCTCGCTCACGCGGACGCCCACACTTACAGCCGGAAGCGCCCCATCTTCTCATGTAGGTCCCGCGCAGTCACTGCCATACTGGAGGCGGCGCTGGCCACCTCCTCTGCGGCAGAGGCCATTTCTTCCACGGAAGCGGTCACCTCCTCGGCGGCGGCCGCATTCGACTGGGAGAGAGCGGAGATCCGGCCCACGCCCGCAAGGACCTGGTCGGCGCTGGCAGCCATCTCCTCGGCAGCGGCTGTGTTCTCCTCCGAAACCGCTGCCACGGCGCTGAAGGCCCGAACCACACCGTTGGCCTGATCGCCAAGACCGGTTGCGGTCGTAGCGATCTGCCCCACGGCCAGGGCCGCTCGGTCGACGGTCTCCGTGATCAGCCGCAGGGAGGAGCCCGCCTGGTCCGCCAACTCGCTCCCCTTCTGCGCCTCCTGGCTGCCCACCTCCATGGTCTGGGCAACGGTCGCCGTCCGGCTCTGAATGGCCTGAACCAGGTTCGCAATCTCCTTGGCCGACAGGGAAGAGCGCTCCGCCAGCTTCCGGACTTCGTCGGCGACGACGGCGAAGCCCAGTCCGTGCTCGCCGGCTCGCGCCGCCTCAATCGCCGCATTCAGCGCCAGCAGGTTGGTCTGGTTGGCGATCCCGGCGATCGTCTCGGTGATTGAGCCGATCTGAATCGAGACCTCCTGGAGGTCGTGAAGACGTCGGCTGGACTCGTCTACCGCCTGGCGGATGCGGCCCATCGCTTCGACGGCCCGCTCGGAGTCGGCAGCGCCGAGTCGGGCGGTCTGTGCGGCCTCACGTGCTCCGGCCGCAACCTCTGTCGCGTCTGTTACCATGCGGGTCAGGGTCTTCACCATGCGGTCCAGCAGGTCGGCTGAATGTTGCACCTCGGTGGTGGTCTCTGTGGCGCCAGAGGCAATCTGCCGGATCGCATCCTCCAGCTGGGTGACGACCTGCTGCACCTGCAGTGCTTCCTGAGCCTGTTCGGTCACCGCCCGGGTAACGCTGGAGCCACCTTCGCGGGCGGTCTCGGCCGTTGCGGCGCTCTCCTCGGCGGTCTGGTTCAGCTGCTCAGCGGCGGCCTGGATCGATTCGACCGACCTGCCGACCGAGTGCATGAGGTCGCGCAGGTTCTCGACCATGCGGTTAACCGCCAGCGCCATTTCAGCCAACTCGTCGCGCCCCGTGACATGAATGGGCTCGACCGTCAGGTCGCCGTCCGCAAGTTGAAGGGCCACTTCGGCGACCTTCTGCGCCGGTCCCACGATCTGGCGGGTGATCTTGAAGGCGGCAAAGAGACCAAACACCAAGGCGAGCGCTGCCGTCGTCGAGACGATCACGAGGCCACGCTGGGAGGTCGTCTGGGCTTCCTCGACCTCCCCGTTGACTAGCCGCTGCCGGAAGTCGACAAAGTCCGCTGTGGCGGTGAACAGGTCGACGCGAATCGCCTTTGCCCCGTTGATCGCCCTGGCGGCCTCGTCCTTTGTGTATGAGTTCCTTTGAAAGATCGGGGAAGCGTATTCGAGGTAGGCCTCTGCGGCCTCTTTCACCTTTGCCAGAAGGGCCGTGCCTTCGGCAGTCAGGGTCAGTTCGCTTAATCTGGTGAGTGAGGAGTCGATTCGGCTCTCCGCCTGCCGGAACTCATCGCGATAGGCAGGGTCGCCGGTGACCAGGTACCCGTTGACTGTTCGTGCGGCATCGGCAACGTAGGCCTCCAGGGCGCGTGCCTCGGCCAGCCCCGGCTGGACTCTGTTCACGAGCGAGCCGTAGACCGTCCGCATGGAACTCATGACAGAGAAGCTCGTGACCGTTACGACGATCAGGAACAGAAGGATCGCGCCGAATCCGCCGTAAAGCTTGTGTGACATCTTGATCCGCATGGCACGGTCTCCCTTCTGTTTCTCCGACGACTACACGCTAGGTTCGTGGAAGTAGAGCATGGCGTCTGGCAGCGCACGAATCCTGTGGGCTACCTCAACCCAGTTCCCTTGGTCCGCGTGGTGGGAGATGTCCCGGAGAACGGACCGAAGGGCGAGGAGGTGAAGGGCGGTCCTGGTCATGGTCTCTTCCAGGTGGGACAGATTCTTGGAGTCTGCAATCAGATCGGCCATGATCTGGCGGCGGAGCCGGTCGCCTGAACCGGTTCCGGAGCTCAACTGTGACTGCTCCAGAGCGGCGATCTGACCTGCTGTTGTCTCACGGGCCGACCGAACGGCGGTGTAGGCCTCGTCCAGCATCTCCAGGAGCATCCGGGTCTGGTCCTGCATCTGGGTGAAGATCTGGCGCGAGAGAGTCTCGGTCTCGAGCGAGGCGATGCGTCGTTCGTAAATCTCAGCGAGCGCCTTGGTGGCCCGTACTAGGTCCAAATAGCCTATTCTACCCCCACCTTTCGGGTACTGGTTCAACCTCCACATGGTATAGTTAATCATGCACCGGGACGATCGGTTGTCACACCAACTCCGTATTGGGTGCGAACGCGTGTGGGGCGTTTTCCGTATTGCGTATGGTCATGAGAAGACCGCCCGCAGCACGTGGCAGCGGGCGGTCCTGGCGTTCTCTCTAGAGGAAGTCCCTGGCAAACTCGGCCAACTTGGTCTGCTTGTTCAGTCCGGTCTTGGCGTAGATCCGATCCAGGTGTGTGCGAACGGTGTTCGCGGAGATAAACAGCTGCGCCCCGATCTCCTGCACGGTCAAGCCGCGGGCGACCAGGCGCGCAACCTCCGTCTCCCGTGGGGAGAGGGCGCTATGGGAAGGCTCGGGGACTGACTTGCCAAACGGCGTACCGATCTCGCGGAGGAGGGCGAGGCCATCTTCAATGGAATTCTCCCTGCCCCGCTGAATGGCCGCTCGGACTCCGCGAGCCCCTAACGCACGCTGGGCCTGCCTGATCGCTCGACGGTGGTCCTCCTGCTCATAGGGGTCAAGCAACCGCTCAACCTCGGGCAGAATGGCCTGGGCCCCCGCACACAGCTCCATTCCGTCCTCATACCGCTGGGTTCGTATGAGCAAATGCCCACCAAACAGGAAGGCCATGGCGAGGTAGGGGGTGCTCTGCCGCTCGTGGGAGAGCGAGGCCGCCCGATCCAGGCGTCGCATGGCTGGATGAGAGTCCCCGCGCCACTCGTCCAGCACGCCCAGCGCAAGAAGCGTGCGGATCTCGCCGTGGGGGCTCCGCATGGCCCGAAACTCCCCGAGCGCCCGCGCCAGATGGATTTCGGCCTCAACCCACTGCTGGCGGTTCCGGTACAGAATGCCGAGGTAGAGGTGGGCCAAGCCGATCGCCCAGCGATCTTGCAGCTCGGTCACTTCCTCCAGGCCAAGCCGGAGCCACCGCTCGGCGCGCACCAGGTCGCGAAGCCAGAGGAAGAGATTCCCTTGGAGGACATGAACCCAGGCGACCCGGTGGGGATCCTGGATCTGTCGGAAGATCTCCAGGGACCGCGCATAGAGGCCAGAGGCTACCAATGGCTGGGCCAGGTGGCGGTGGGTCACCGCCTGGTAGGAGAGCGCCATGCCGGTCTGCAAGCTCCGCCCCAATGGGACAAACTGCTCGTAGGACCGCTCATAGAGGGAAAGGGCCTGCGCATACTCGCCTTGGAAGCGTGCGGTGTGGCCTTTCTCCATGAAGACCCGGCCCAATCCCTCCGTGTCGCCAGCCTGCACGAAGATCTGCTCGCTCTGCCCCAACGCTTGCTCCGCCTCTGAGAAGCACCCCAGCCGGGCGTAGAACGCCCCCAGGTACAGGTAGCCGTTGGCGGCGAGACCTGACTCCTCGGCAGCGCTGGGGAGATAGAGCGACAGCCAGGTGAGCCCTTCCTGCCACTTCCCACGTACCCGCCAATAGGGTGCGAGCCGAACGCAGAGGCGAAGGAGTGCAGCCCGGGGTTTGGCCCGCCCGTTCGCAAGGACGCTCTCAACGTGCGGGTAGATCTCCTCGACCGCCTCAAACCCAGAGTGCGCATCGTCGTCGGGGTCGTTGGCCATGGCTCGATCGACCAGCGCGGCCACGTGATCCAGGAGCCCCCACTCGGCCTGCTCTCGTTCATCTGGCGGAATGCGGGGGAGGAGGTAGGCTCGGATCGTTTCGAGGAGGCGATACCGTCCGTCCGGAAGGCGCTCCACCAGGGACTTCAACACCAGTCTGGGACCGATCTCATCAATCCGATCGGGTGTCATTTCTGCGTCCTTTGAGATCGCAATGGCCATCTCCCGCGAGAAGGGCCCCGTCAGCAGGGCCAGCCGGCGGAGAACGCGCACCTCGGGATCGCTCAGGGGAAGGAGTGAACGTTCAATGGCCTGCGCCAGACTCGGGAGGCTGGCGAAAGCGTGTCCGGGTTGGAGCAGTTGGAATCGGTCCTCCAGCCCCATGAGGATCTGGGAGAGGGATAACTGCAGCAGGCGACCGGCAGCCAGCTTGATCGCCAGGGGAAGACCATCCACCCGGCGGCAGATCTCGGCCACCACGCGGGCCTCCTCCTCCCGGCGGAGTGTGAACGATGGGATTCGCGCCTGGGCCATGCGCAGGAACAGGAGAACCGACGGGGACTGGTTCAGCGCCTCCAGTGGAGCACCGGGCGGAGGAACCGGTAGGGGCGGGAGTTGGTACAGGATCTCGCCGTCCAGGCCAAGCGGTTCGCGTCCCACGCAGAGAACCCGAAGGGTTGGGTTGGAGCTCAACAACTGGTCGAGCAGCCCGGAAAGGAGTGGATTCGGGCCGCCATGGATATCCAATACGAGGAGATCCGATCCGGTGGGAGGGGCGTCCAGAAGCTGCTCCGGCATCTCCAGTGGGTAGGCGCCTGTCCTCTCCCCGAGTTCCAGCCAGTGAACCCTCTCCCTGGGGAACTGGGATTGCTGCCAGATCACCTGGACCGCCAATCGGCTCTTCCCTACGCCCGGCGCGCCCACAAGTGTGACCAGCCGCCCCTGGGACAGGCGGTGGGTCAGATCGGCAACGGCCTCTTCGCGCCCGATCAGCGCATCGAGGGGACAGGGCGGACGCTGTTCCATGGCAGACACCTCTAAGCAAGGCTTGATCGGTATCTCAGTATGAACAGTTGGATCCAGTATGTAAAGATGCAGATGGGTTACACCATTGACCGCCGTGTGACAGTTCCGTGACAACAATCGGAACCCGCGCTTCCTGCCCCCCGATGCGGTGGTAGGACCTAACATGTTATAGTCGTAACTTTCTCTCGCGTAACGCTCCAATGGGTACGATCGTCCAACTCTATGTGAGCCATTAGATTCATTCTAAATGCCTCGCATCACGTCTCATCCATATTTGTAAGGAGGGCTCTACACATGCCGCTGGTTGGTCAGAAGGCGCCGAACTTCAAGATGCTCACGACGAAGGATATGCAGACGCTGAACCACGTTGCCTCCCTGGAGGACTACAAGGGCAAGTGGCTGGTCCTGTTCTTCTATCCGCTCGATTTCACCTTTGTCTGCCCCACCGAGATCACCGCCTTCAACGACCGGCTCCAGGAGTTTGCCGACCTTGATTGCGAGATCCTCGGCGTCTCCACCGACTCTGTCCACTCGCACCGCGCCTGGATCAAGAGCCCGCGGGCCGAGGGTGGCCTGGGCGAGCTGAGCTTCCCGCTGGCCTCCGATATCACCAAGGAGGTCTCCCGGGCCTATGACGTGCTGATCGAGAACGAGGGCATTGCCCTGCGCGGCCTCTTCATTATCGATCCCGAGGGCGTCCTCCGCTACCAGGTTGTCCATGACCTGAACGTGGGCCGCAATGTGGATGAGACCCTGCGGGTCCTGGAGGCCCTGCAGTCCGGTGGCCTCTGCGCCGCCAACTGGAAGCCCGGCCAGGCCCATCTCAAGGGCTAAGGGGGCAATTGAACCTATGCCGATGCGCCTGGGGAGCCCCATGCCGGCCCTGGCCGGGGCGACCAACACCTACAACTTCGAGGGCTTCGATCCGGCTAGCCTCTCGGGAGGACCTGTGCTGATCCACTTCTGGGCGGTCTCGTGCCATATCTGCCACGAGGTTATGCCCGACCTGATCGCGTACCGGGACCAGTACCGGGAGCGGGGACTGAAGGTGGTCGGCATTCACATGCCGAAGGAGGAGGCCGACCTGGACCTGGCCAAGGTGGAGAAGGACATGGCCACCTATGGGATCAGCCATCCGGTCATGGTGGACAACACCCACGCCCTGACCGAGGCCTTCCAGAACCAGTTCGTGCCAGCCTTCTTCCTCTTCGACGCCAGCGGGAACCTCTACTTCCGAGCGGCGGGGGACAAGGGTCTGCAGAATCTGGGGCCGAAGCTGGAGCAGCTCTTCGGGGCGGCGAACGCCTAGTGCGAACCCAAAAGCCACCGTCCGGGCGAGGAACCCTGGGCGGTGGCTTCTTTCTTGGTGGGGACGGTCGGACCTAGAGGAGGACCTCGGTCAACATGTGCCGGGCCCGGCTGATCGCCTCGCGAGGCGATAGCTCTGCCAGGCCGGGTACCTTGCGCACGAAAAGCGGGACCTCCTTGCCCCAGTGGAAGGAGGTGACCACCCGGACCCGGCGACCGGCAGCCCTCGGCAGAGCCACCTCACCCCAGAGTCGCCCGTGTCCCTGGGTAGCCGAGAGCGGCTTGCCCGGCAGACCCAGGTCCGCCCAGAGCCCCCACCGGAGCACGTCGGCACCGGTTAGCACGAGCGTCTCCACCTGGCTCTCGCCCAGGAGGTCCCAGATCAACCGGACCGACCGTTCATAGAGGTGCTTGCCGCCCGGGCCTTTCATGGCGGCGATGACCAGATCCTTCTCCACCTGATAGGGTGGCAGCTCAAGTGAGAGCCACGGCTCGTCGCCGCAAATGGCGCTGTAGTGGTTGTACGGGATCCGGTTTGGGATCACCTGTTGGTAGTAGGAAACGTACTCATCCGCCGTGGCGGCGAAGAGCGGCGGCTGCTCCTCCGGAACCAGCAGGGCGTGCGGGCCGATAAAGGCGATACGTGCATGTGGCTTGCCACGGAAGTACTCGGGAAGCCGAAAGCGCTCCGGCTCTACCGACTGGTGGCGCACCAGCGGCGCCTCCGGCAGCTCTTCTCCATAGTAGATCGCCCGGATCCGGTTGCGGTCTTCATGCAACTGGTGAGCGAGTCGTTCCTCCCAGACCATGGCATATGCCTCCCATTTCGTATGACGATCAATAATTGCTCATTGTCACCCCGAAGTATGATACAATAGGGCGGATTTGAATCGTGAAGGGGTTTTGCGTGCGTGATCACGGTTACCAATGTAAGCCTGCGCTATGGCGACCGGAAGCTATTTGAAGATGTGAACCTCAAGTTCACCCCCGGCAACTGCTATGGCGTGATCGGTGCGAACGGCGCCGGCAAGTCGACCTTCCTGAAGATCCTCGCCGGCGAGATCGAGTCGCAGACCGGCGAGGTGAGCCTCGGCAAGGGCGAACGCCTGGCTGTTCTGAAGCAAGACCACTTCGCTTATGACCAGTTCACCGTTATGCAGACCGTGATCATGGGACACAGCCGCCTCTTTGAAGTGATCCAGGAGAAGGATGCGCTCTATGCCAAGGAGCAGTTTACCGATGAGGACGGTATGCGCGCCGCCGAACTGGAGGGCGAGTTTGCCGAGCTGAACGGCTGGGAGGCAGAGTCGAACGCCGCCATTCTCCTCAACGGTCTCGGGATCGGCGAGGAGCTGCACGGAAAGTTGATGGCCGACCTGCTGGGCGCTGAGAAGGTGAAGGTGCTCCTCGCCCAGGCGCTCTTCGGCAGCCCCGATGTGCTCCTGCTGGACGAGCCGACCAACCACCTGGATATCGCAGCGATCGCCTGGCTGGAAGAGTTCCTGATCGAGTTTGAGAATACCGTGATTGTCGTCTCCCATGACCGCCACTTCCTGAACAAGGTCTGCACCCATATGGTGGATGTGGACTTTGGCCGGATCCAACTCTATATGGGCAACTACGATTTCTGGTACGAGTCGAGCCAACTGGCCCAGAAGCTGGTGTCCGATGCAAACAAGAAGAAGGAAGAGAAGATCAAGGAGTTGGAGGCGTTCGTGGCGCGGTTCAGCGCCAATGCCTCGAAGTCTCGGCAGGCGACCTCCCGCAAGAAGCTGTTGGAGAAGATCACGCTGGACGATATCCGGCCCTCTAGCCGCAAGTATCCCTTCGTACACTTTGCGATCGACCGAGAGATCGGCAACGAGCTGCTCCGGGTCGAAGGGCTGACCAAGACGATCGATGGCGAGCGGGTGCTGGACAACCTCAGCTTCACCATTCAACCGGATGACAAGGTCGGCTTCGTCGGTCCGAACGAGCTGGCGATCACGACGCTCTTTAAGATCCTGATGGGGGAGATGGAGGCCGACAGCGGCTCTTTCAAGTGGGGGGTGACCACCTCCCGGGCTTACTTCCCCAAGGAGAACTCGGAGTACTTCCAGGACGACGAGATCACCCTGGTGCAGTGGCTGCGCCAGTTCTCGCCCAACGATCAGAGCGAGTCCTTCCTGCGGGGGTTCCTGGGCCGGATGCTCTTCTCGGGCGAGGAGGTGCTGAAGCAGCCCACGGTGCTCTCGGGAGGCGAGAAGGTCCGGTGCATGCTGGCGCGGATGATGCTGAGCGGCGCCAACGTGCTGATTCTGGACGAGCCGACCAACCACCTGGACCTGCAGGCGATCACCGCCCTGAACAACGGGCTGATCAACTACAAGGGGTCGGTGCTGCTGCGCACCCACGACCACCAGTTCCTGCAGACCACGGCTAACCGGATCATGGAGATCACGCCGAGCGGTCTGATCGACCGGCAGATGACCTATGACGAGTACCTGGAGAACGTGGAGCTAAAGCGGCAGCGGGAAGCTGCGTACCGGTAGCGACTGAGGGACTTCGGTGGGGCCCCGGTTAGGTGCGACCTGGCACCAGCCGGGGCCTTGCCGCGCCGTTCTGGCTCACGAATCCAGACCGATCAGCCGGCGCCAGATCCGGCCATCTGCCCCGTCTGGGTTGAGATAGCCCCCCTTGCCGTCGGTGAAGAGGAACCACTGCCAGTCCTCACCGCCTGGGCAGCCCAGTGGGAGCCAGCGGGTGAGGAGGTGGGCGAAGTCCTCGGCCAGGGGGCGGCCGTGTCCACGACCGTCGGCGTGGCTCAGGTAGATAATCTGCGGAGAGATGGTTGTGCCAGACCGCATCATACGGGTTGGCGGGATTGGGAAAGCAGATATCGATCCAGGACTGCTTGTTCTTCTGACATGCGACCAGGGAGTCGAGGGACCAGTGGAGGTGACTGGAGAAGATCCCGTCGAAGGGGGGAGCGAACTGGGGGGTGTTGGGGTCGGACCAGCGGAACTCGACGCGGGCCGGCCCAGGAGGGCCAGCTTTTCTTCGAGGCTCTGCCGCAGCGCCATGCGGTCGTTGAACACGAGAATCACCCCGGTTGCGAAACTGCTGGTATTATGACGCTTATGTGAACCGGCGGGGTGCGGGTGGGGGTGGGGCGCGGTGCATGGATTATGGACAGCCTGGGCATGCTTCCCTGGTGGGAACATGGTTTCCAACGAACTGGCTGACTGCGAAGGAGGACTCCCATGCCGAAGGGTGCAACCCACACGAGGACCCTGAAGGTCGGGGACAAGGCACCGGACTTCACCTTGAAGTCCCACCTCAACAAGGAGATCAGACTCTCCGACCTGAGGGGCAAGAACGTTTTCATCGCCTTCTACCCGCTTGACTGGACCCCTGTCTGAAGCGCGCAAATGCCCTCGTACGAGGACGACCTGTCCCGGTTCGAGGAGCAGAATACCCAGGTGCTGGGTATGAGCGTTGATTCCATTCCGAGCCACGTGGCCTGGGCCAGATCGATTGGCGGGATCAGCTACCCGCTGCTTTCGGACTTCTACCCCCACGGCCAGGTGGCCCGAGAGTACGGGGTTCTGATCGAGGATCCCCAGAGCGGAGCGTACGGCGCAAACGAGCGCGCGCTGATCATCATCGACAAGGAGGGCATCGTCCGCTGGATCGATGTCCACCCGATCGACAAGCAGCCCGACAATGAGGAGCTCTTCGAGGTCCTTCGCAAGCTATAGCATACGGCGGGGCGGGGGGCAGGCATCCTCCCGCCCCTTTGATCTGCCTGAAAGAGGAGCTCCCCTTCCGCCCGTCGAAGTCGCTCTCCTTGAATGCGATTACCCCTAGGAGGAGCCAAACCCATGAGCTTGAGCAGTCTGACCGACCAGGTGATCCTGATTACCGGCGCGAGCGAAGGAATCGGCAAGGAGATGGTCCGGCTCTTCGCCCGTGAGGGTGCACGGGTCGTGGCGGTTGGGCGTCGCCCGGAGCCGCTCGAGTCGCTGGCCAGGGAGGTTGGCTTGGAGCGAATCCTGCCAGTCCCGGCAGATGTGCGGAGCTTTGTGGACATGCAGGGCGCCGTGGCACAGACCCTGGAGCGATGGGGCCGGATCGACGCCCTGGTCAACAACGCCGGGGTGGCCCAGTACACTCACCTGGAGGAGATGACGGCCGAGGAGTTTCAGTGGCAGTTGGACGTGAACCTGACCGGGGTCTTCAACGCCACGAAGAGCGTCCTGCCGCACATGCTGGAGCGGGCGCGGACAGGCGGCGGCCCAAAGCCGGCGGGGCAGATCTTGAATATCGGCTCGATCCTGGGCACGGTGGGGCGCCCGGGCGGGACAGCTTACTGCGCCACCAAGTGGGGGCTCATGGGCTTTACCGAGGCGCTCCGCATGGAGGTTCAGAAGGAGGGAATCCGGGTCATGGTCCTCTGCCCGGGGCAGGTCCAGACTGACTTTGCCGGGATTCCCGCCAGCAATAAGGCCTCGGCCCTACGACCGGAAACGGTGGCGCTCAAGGCAGGGGAGATGCTTGCCACCGCCCCCGACGGTCAGCCCGGAACCGTCCTGCTCCGCCCGTTCGGCCAGGCCTGATTCCCCAGCGCCAGACCGTCGGTTCCTGTGACCAACGTCACCGGGGCCGGCGGTCGCTTTCTGCTACAGTGGGGTCAGTGAACCTGTAGCAGGAGGGGCTCTTCCATGCACGCTCAACCACAAGCGCACACCGTGCTGCTCCGCTCGGCGGCCCGCTGGTTTCTGGTGGTGCTCACCCTTGGCGTCATCCTCCGCTCGGCCTTCGTCTGGGCCTATACCCCTGGGCCGTTCCTGTGGGGCAACCTGATCCATGCCCACAGCCACACCGCCTACTTCGGGTGGGCCGGCCTGGGGCTCATGGGTCTGATCCTCTGGGTGCTGCCACGCCTGACGGGGCGTCCGGTGGCCCATTCGGCTTCCCTCCGCTGGATGCTCCGGCTGGCGCCGGTCGCTGTGACCGGCCAACTGCTTGCCTTTGCGGGGCAGGGGTACACTGCCCTGGCTATCGCATTCTCTGCCCTGAACGAGGTGGTCTGGTTCCTCTTTGCCGCCGCTTTCTGGCGGGAGGTGCGGGCGATCCCGCTTCGCCGGTGGCCGCCTGCGCTCTGGCTGATCGGCACGGCTGTTGGCCTGCTGCTCCTCTCCACCGCCGGGACGCTGCTGGTGATTATCTTCACCGTGGTGCTGCAGACGAGCGACCCGGTGCTGGGGAACCTGGGTATCTACCTCTTCCTGCAGGCCTACGGCGACGGCTGGCTGGAGGTCGGGGCGATGGGCGTGATCGCTGCCCTGCTGCCGGGGGCGCTGCCAGACCGGCGGCGGGCCGCCTGGCAGTCCTGGCTCTTCCTCCTGCTTATGGCCCCTGCGGCGCTGCGCTTGCTGGCTCCCTTCGGCCTGGCCGGGCCGACGCTGACCCTTAGCGTGCTGGCAGGCGCCGGGTTGGGGATCGCACAGGTGCTCTTCGTGGGGAGCATTCCCTGGGGGTCGCTGCCGGTGGCGGCCCGCCCCTGGTGGTTACTGGCGGGCGGTGGACTGCTTGCCAAGGCGGGCATGGAGCTGATCCCTCTGCTCCCCGGCTGGATAGCGCTGGCCACCTCCCGCAGTCTGGTGATCGCCTTCCTCCACTGGAAGCTGCTGCTGATCGTCTCCGCTGCCCTGATCGGTGCGATGACGCTCTACCGTAGTGAGAGACCCAGCCGTGGGCCGTTCGCCCTCTTCGCCGGGGGCTCGCTGCTCATGATCGGCGCCCTGGCAGCCCATGGCTTCTGGGCCGATGGGAACCTCCCCCTGGGCGCGGCGCTCTATGCGACCGCGTTTGGGGGTGGCCTGGTCTCGGCGACTGGTGCGGCCTGGGCGGTGTGGCCGGGCGCCGCTCGTCGTTCCGTCCAAGCAGAAGCGAGAGGGGCAGGTCGTTGACCTGCCCCTGACCACAGAGTGGAACCCTGGTCATGCGTTGCAGAGCCCAGGGGGAATGCTGGTCTGGCACTCGTTCTCGTCGAAGACGTTGCTGGTGTTGGCAGGGGGCGGCGCTTCGATATCGGGGTTGTTCTCCTCCAGCTCGTTTCGCCGAATGGCGTTGCCGTTGGCGAGGGTGCTGAGGCGGATCCCGGCGGCTCCATTCTCCTCGATCTCGTTGTCATCCACCACGTTCAGGTCGGACTGCCCCTGCAGGTCGATCCCCTGGGCGGTGTTCTCATCCACCTCATTGAAGAGAAGCCGATTGAGTGTGGCGCCCTCAGCCAGGATGCCCGCACCCTGGTTCTCCTCGATCTCGTTCTCCAAGAGCACGGTGGCCGCACTATCGTTGAGGCGAATCCCGGTGGACAGGTTTCGCGACACCTCATTGCCATAGAGGAGGCTGACGCTGGCGATCAGGCCGATCCCGACCTGATTCGCCGTGAAGCGGTTGCCGATCACGAGAATCCGGTCGACACCCCCGTCAAGGCCGCGGTCGTTGCCGGCGGCGCTGTTTCCAAGGACCAGGTTATTGGGGCCGTCGAAGTCCAGGCCATCGTCGCCGTTGTTCTCGAAGCGGCTCGCGATTACATAGTTGTTTTCGCCCTCGACAAGAATCCCATCGCCCGTGTTGTTGTTCGAGGCGATCTTGAAGAAGAGATTCCGGGAAGCGCCCGCTGAAGAACGAATGCCAGCGCCTCCACTATTGGTCACCAGCAGGTTCCGGATCACATTATCGTCTTCCGCAACAAAGATCCCGTTGGTTGGGAAGTTACGAATCGTAAAGCCCGCAATGGTCACATGGCTTGGGCCGACAATCGTGAACCCGGTCCCGGTCCCCGGCCCCTGCAGAATGCTCCTGCCCACTCCGCTACCCAGGATCGCAATCCGGTCCTTTCCCGCGCCGATCAGCACCGACTCGGCGAAAGTGCCGGCGGCCACGCGGACGGTGTCGCCGGGTGCGGAGGCATTGACAGCGGACTGAATCGTGGGGAAGGCTACGCTGGGCACGTTCCGCACAGTCATGGCAAGATCCCTCCCTATTCAATTGGCGGGCCACCGTCATACTATGTCAACACCGCACCGTGTGACACTGAAGGGTTCACGAAATGGCTCGCCACAAGTGGTCTCCAAATGGCAGCGAGAGGAGGGTCTGCGTTCGCCGCCTGGTCCCCCTGGTCCTGGTCTCCATGCTTCTCGCGGGTTGCACCCCCGCTCAGTCCAAGCCCGAGCCGGAGTCACACAGGCTCGCAACCGTGCGGATCACCGAGCCCCCGGTCATGACGGCCGGGGGGGAGGAGCCTGCGGGAGCGTACGGCCTCTCCTATGTGGGTGTGACGGTGCCCTCGCGGTTCGATCTGATCCTGCACGATCTCTACCGAACCTGGTATGTGGTGACCGGCGTGCTCGACTGAGTGAGACCGGGCCGATAGGCCCGGTCTCTGCCTTTTGTACCAGCTAGCGCTCCGTGGCCGAGTCGCTCGCCTCCGAGCCGGAGGAGCTGGATCCGTACGAGCCCTCACCGTAGGAGCCTGAGCCGTCGCTGCCCGATGAGTCACCGCCCGTGTAGGCGGCATGACTGCCGGAGCCACTGCCCGATGACTCGCTGCCCGAGTGGTCATCGTCCTTTTCGAATGCGATCAGGACCACCTGGAATGGCAGCTTCTTCTCCAGGAAGTAATGGGTCACGCCGCCGTGGCAGGTGACCCGGCGGATGATCTTCTCCACATCGATAAAGCCCGTGCAGATCACACCGCCCTCGATCCCTTCGGTAGAAGGGATCTCGTGGCATTCGCTCCGAATGTCGATCAGGGAGGTATCAATGAACAGCCCATCGCGTCTACGGTGCATGGGGATGATCCATCCTTTCTGCCTGGGCGCCTGAGCGCCTGCTACCGCATCATCGTATGCGAATCTCCCCCAGGCGGGTCACCTCCTGCGGCTTGGTGACATAACATAGAGTCGGGTCACAGATCGTGGCCCGACTCCTCACTATGACGGACCAAGGAGGGGCTCGTATGCCGAACGGCTTTCCGTTCGAGTTCGTCGTCACCACCATAGCCACCTCAATTGAGGTGGAGTGCGAGCAGATTCCAGCGGAGACCGCCCCCGGCGGTGCGCAGGGTGGCATCGTATGCACCGGCTTCTTTGATGTAGAGAAGATGATCCACAAGGTGGAGCCGCCCGGGACCGGTGGCGTCTCGGAGGTCCGGAACTGGTTCCTGGAGAAGAAGCTGCCCTTCCAGCTGCTCTGGCTGCGGCTGCCGGACCAGGCGATCTTCCCGCCGCCTCCGCCGCCCCCGCCGATCGTCTGCGATATCTTCTTCCCACGCTCGCCTGGGTTCTTTGGCCAGAACTTCTTCCGGGAAGGCACACTGACCCCCGCCGAGCGGGCGTGCGCGATCGCCTGCGTGGAGGATAGCTCGGCATTCCTCGCCCAGGCCCTGACCACCACCATCGGCACGGTGGAGGGCTGCCCTGCGATCCCGGTTGCGGACTGCGCAACGGCCACGCTGGGCCCTGCCTGCCAGGCCCGGATCGAGGCGCTGCTCGACCCGAACGATGCCGACGATATCGTCGCGGCTGTTTGCGGGCAGACGGCCGACATGGGAATTGGTCAGCTGACCCGGCAGTATTTCACCGCCGTGCTCAACACCTGTATCTGCGCCACTGGCAACCAGGGCCCCATTGGTGGCGTTGGAACGCTCTATCTGGTCGACCTGACCCGGTTGCCCGAGCCGCTCCGGACCCAGGCGATCCTCTTCTTCGGGACCCCCTTCCCCACCGTTGGCATGGTCCTGACCGCTGCCGAAGAGATCCTGGCGGACTACTGCGCCACCGGCACGATCAGCCCCAACACCAACCTGGTCCAGGAGGTCCTCGCCCGGATGAACGCCGACCAGGCGACGATCATCATCGCCCCTGTCGTGTAGCGTCCTCCTACCCGGCCCACCATGGGCCGGGGATACTTAGGTAGGCCAGTCGGTTGACCAGCACCAGTCCGGTCCGACCTGACAGGTCCACGCCCCTTCCTGCTCCCGGAATTGAACGGGCAACTGGAGCCACTCGCTTGCCCAGACCTCGCCCGAGCTCTCTATGTACTGAATCTGGACCAGGAGGCTGGTGGCAACCCCGCCTTCCCCTTGGCTGACAGGACCCAGTCGGCAGGTCAGGCGAATGCGATCGATCACTGACCCAGTGCCGGTGGACAGGCCCGGACCGATTCCCAGCGTGACCGCTTCCAACTCGCTCAGCAAGACCAGAGGCTCGGCCATGGTTTACCCCCTTAGTCCGCAGTAGACTTCATCACCCTATGTGGCCGCAAACCTGGGTGTGTCTACTCCCCCAGTCCTAGGGTCAGAACCCAGGGTCCCATTCGGGCGATATCCGCATCCCTCCCGATGGGCGGTGCCGCTCCCTACTGTTATACTCACAGCAAATGGGGCGGTGTGTCACGAGGAGGGGGAACGGTGGGACTGCGGACGTTGCGGGAGGCGGTACCGACCGTGGTTATGCACATGGCGGCAGCGGCGGTCCACCTGATGTCAGCCGTTGCGCTCGGCGGAAGCCTGGGGCCGCTGTACGGGGCGGTGCTGGCGGGCCTGTTGCTGGCGATTCCGATGATGGCAGTGCTGGCCATGCTGGCCGGACAGACTCGCCTGGGCTCGGTCCTGTTTCTGGGCGCATACGTGGGAATGGCCGGTCTGGCGATCTACGGGCTGTTGGGCGAAGGGCTTCTGCCCATGGCCTTCTATGCGCCGGCTTCTCCCTGGAAGACGCTCTTCTTTGCAACTGCGATGTTACTGCCGCTCTTGCAGATCACGGGGATCGTTGAGGCAGCCAAGGCGTTGGTAGCCAGAAGTGGCCGGCCCCGGTTGATCCGTGACCTCGAATAGGGACGAAACGGAAGAACCCCTGGCGTTGGCACGCCGGGGGTTCTTATCTTCCGCTTGGTCGGTTCTGGGGGCGTCGCTCCACCCGCTTCGTGCTAGAAGTGCCGGGCAAAGTCCACCCAGGCGGGCCGCCGCACGAAGCCCATGCGCAGGTTGATCGCCAGCATGGGGGCGTTGGTGGAGGCGTTGAAGGTGCGGATTCCGCGTGCCCCCTGCTCCCGGGCCCAGAGCGTCGCCTTCAGCTTCAGCGCCTGTGCGATGCCGCTCCCCCGGTACTCCCGGAGCACACCGGTCAGGCCGGTGTTGAAGAGGCCATCGCCAGAGTCCTTGTAGAGGCCCGTAAACCCGACGTACCGCCCGTCCGGGGTGACGGCGACAAAACAGCCTTCCGGCAGGAGGGTGGGAGAGGTGACATACCGCTCCACGAAGTTCTCCCACGGAATCGCTGTGGCAGGCTCGGGGCTGGGGACATCGATCCGAAGCTGGTTGATCAGGGCATGCAGCTTCGTGTCCCGCTCGGGGTCGGAGGCAAGCTCGGCCTGGCTGATCAGGCGGATTCCAGCGCTCTCGACCTTCGCCGCATAAGCACGCCAGGGCTCGGGGTCAAAGCCGGCCAGATCCAGCACCGACTCCCAGGTCCGCTCGATCTCGACATACCCGCGGTCGGTCAGGAACTTCATGCCGTGGGGGAGGTCCTCCCGGGCCTGAGCATAGACGGTCATCGGGTTCAGTGCAGCCAGGGCCTTCGAAATGGTCTCGTATAGAGCGGTGCCCATGCCCTGCTGCTGGTAGCCCGGAAGGACACCGCCGTAGATCCAGAACTTCTGTGGATGGTAGCGACCCTCCCACTGCGTGTAGTCCACATAGGCGACGACCTTGCCATCCAGCTCAGCGACCCAGCGCTGGGACTTGCAGTGGGGGGCGCGGTGCTCGTCGTCGTACTGGACCTCTTCGGCGGTGGTCAGGTTCTCGGGGTAGGCGTTGCTCACGATCGCAGCGACTGCCTCATAATCGGTCGGGGCGAAGGGGCGGATGACAAAAGACATAATTCGGCTCCTCTATGCTGAAAAGTACACAAGCACGATGTTTCAGACGAGGGAGGAGCCCTTCAGGTTCCCAGACAGCGAAACAATTTTACTCTCGCACAATCTTGGAGCCGCCCATGAAGCTGAAGCTGCGGATTCGGACCGCAGGTGCGGCGGCGGGGTGGGTTGCCGATCCCCCATCTGCCCGGGTACCGCCCATGATTGCGACCTCCTCCAACGTGAAGGAGAGGTGCGGCGGAAGACGGAGGGTGGAGCCGCCCATAATCGACCAGAGATCGATCTGCACATCGCCGCTCTCCGGCAGGATCGCCTGGCTCAGGTCAATCTCCGCACCGCCCATGACCGAGACGACCGCCAGGTCCGAGAGTTGCCACGCTCCCCGCCCAAGCTTGCCGCCCCCCATGACTGCCCAGTGGGTCCGGGCTCCGGGGCGCTGCAGCCCACCCTGCAGGAGGTGCACCCCGCCGACGATCAGCGCTCCCGGCAGGACCAGCGACCAGAGCCACGTGGCGTTGGTCGCCCACAGGCCGTTGAGATGGCCCAGTTGCACAACGCCCGCAGCGGCGATTACGCCGTTGATCAGAGCCGTGCCAAGGAGGAGCCCTCGGGTCTGCCCACGGTCATCGCGACCGGCCCGGCTGACCGCCTCGATCAGGCCGGCGACCCCGAAGTAGATCAGCACCACCGGCCAGAGGTGCGTGATCAGATACGCGATGTCCAGGTCGATCAGGCCGAACTGATAGGCGAGGAGCACCACCCCGCCCGCTACCACGAGAAGCCCCCAGAAGAGACGGCCGTTGAGTAGGAAACGCATGGAATCACCCTCCGTGAGTTTACTCGTAGCGGACCCGGAGCAGACCGGCGCTGGCAAAGAGCAGGCCCAAGGCCAGGAGCACGGTGAGAGGCCAGGCCAGATTCACCCAGGCAGCCCCCCGAAGGGCGACCTCGTTGAGGGCCTGCATGGCCCAGGCCTGCGGGGTCATGAAGCCGATTCGCTGCATGGTCTGATTCATGAACTCCAGGGGCCAGAAGAGGCCGCCCAGCATGGAGGTGGCGATCACAAAGACAATGCCGATCGTCTGCTGCTGTTCGAAGGTGCGGACCAGGCCGGCGAAGAAGAGGCCGATTCCAGCGGCGGAGAGCACCATGGCGGAGCCGACCGCCAGGAGTTGCAGCCACGGGCCCCAGTGAATGCCGAAGATAAACCGTGTGCCCAGCACCAGGACGAGGAACTGGAACATGCCGGTCAGGTAGAAGGAGAGGACATAGCCGGTCAGGAGGCTGCCCCGGCTAACCGGGGTACCCAGCAGTCGCCCCCACGTTCCGTTCTGCCGCTCGTAGAGAATGGTTCCGGCCATGAGCAGGATCGACATCATGACCGCCATGACCGTGTAGCCAAGGGCAGAGTGGTTGAGGGCGTTGTAGCCGCCCCCGGTCTCAGCTACGGGCTTGGCCAGCGCTTCAGCGGTAAGGGTGACCCCCCGCTTCTCCCGCTCAGCGGCGATCTCGGCCAGGGCCGAGCGGATCTTGGCTTCGTCTGCCTGTCCGGCCATGCGCTCGGCCAGGTTCAGGTCGGTGGTGAGTTGCAGCGAGACCCGCTGAACGATCGGCCCAATGCCCACCTGCAGGTTGGCGCCTGGGCTGGTGACCAGCTCGAGATCGGCCGGCTTGCCCTCGGAAACCCGCTCGGCAAATCCCTGCGGGATCACCAGGCCGGCGGTGATCTTCTGGTCGGAGAGGAGCTTGTCGACCTGCTCCCTGTCAGCGGACTGCAGGGCCAGATTTGGCTCCTGGCCCAGGGCTTCCACCAGCAGGGTGGAGGCCAGGGACTGATCCTGGTCAACCACGGCGATTGGGTAGACGCGGGCCTTCGGGGTGGAGTCGGAGTCGCCGCCGCCCCCGCCGAGCATAAGCCCGAAGATGATGATAAAGGCGGCTGGCATGCCGAACATGGTCGCCAGTGTTGCCTTGGACTTGAGGGTCATGCGGAACTGGATCCAGGCAATGGCCAGGCTCTTGCGCATCTGGGGCACCTCCTATCGGGTGGCGAGTCGCACGGAGCCAAGGGCCCCGGCAGCGAGGCCGATCAGGCAGAGAATGGCAGCGGGGGTCCAGGCATAGCTGAGGCCGACGCCGGCCATTTGGTCGAGGAACCCCTGCAGGGCCCAGTAGTTGGGGATCAGCTTGGCCACCATGCGCAGGGAATCCGGGAAGATATAGAGCGGGAACATGGAGCCAGAGAGCGCCCCGAAGAGCATTCCCAGCAGGCCCACGGCGGAATCCGCCGCCTTCGGCTCCCGGAAGATCGCAGCCAGGCCGGTGGAGATCCCTGCCGCAGCGATTGTGAAGGAGTAGCCGATCAACAGCACCGGCACCCAGTCGCCCCAATCAACGCCGTAGATGAAGGTTGTGCCGACCAGGAGGATGGTGAACTGGGCAGCGATCAGGAGCGCCGAGCCGAGGGACTGACCAGCGAGGATGATCCACTGCGGAGTCGGGCTGATCGCCATGCGTGCGATCGTTCCGTCTGCCCGACCCTGGAGGATCGACTTCGAACGGACGATGGCCGACATGAGCATGTACATGACCGCCATGGCCGCAGCGTAGTACTGCATGGCACCGACAGACCTGGTGCCGGACTGGCTCTGCTTGATCTCGGGCATGGCGACCTGGTTCTGGGTAGCCTGCGACCCGAGCAGGCTGCTTGCGACCGCACTGCTGGTCACCTGGTCGGTGAACGAGCGGACGATCTGGTTGACAATATCGGCCTGGGTCGGCCGGGCGGGATCGGTGTAGAGGTTGATCTGAGCGGACTTACTGGCGAGCACATCCGCCGAGAAGGAGGCGGGGATATGGACCACGGCCACCGCTTCCCCGTTCTGCACCCGCTCCTTGGCGGCGGTCAGGTCGGTGCTGATCTCGGCGGTGATCACCTCCTTGACATCGTCGGACAGGAGGATATCGTCGACGAGGACCTTCCCCAGTTCCACGGGGGCGTGCCCGCCCGGGGCGCCCGGATGCTGCTCCATGCGGACCACCTGATCCTGGTTCACAACGATTATGGCGAAGGGTTCGATCTTCCCCTCGGTCATGAGATCCTTCAGGGAGACACCAAGAATGCCAATCAGGATCATGGGCATGAGCAGGAACATGATCAACGCCTTCCGGTCTCGGCCCATAATGACCAGGCCGCTCCAGGCGATCGTGAGGATCTTACGCATTTGCTGTCGCCTCCCGTGATTAGTCCCGCAGTGCCCGACCGGTCAGGTGGAGGAAGACCGCCTCAAGGTTGGGCTCTTCGATCTCCACCCCCAGGACCCGCTTGCCGGAACCGGTCACGGCGGCGAGCATGGGGGCCAGGGAATCGCCAGTCTCGCTGACCAGGGCGACGACCGCACCGTTGTCCAGCCGGGCCTTGGCAACACCAGGAAGCGAGCCGACCGCGGCGGCGAGGGCCTCATCGGGGTTGGCGACCTTGAGCCGGATCGTGGAGCCGCTGCCGGCCAGGTGGCGCACCTCGGCCAGGGAGCCAAGGGCGATCAGCTTCCCATGGTCGATGATCCCGACCCGCTGGCAGAGGTACTCGACCTCCTCCATGTAATGCGAGGTGTAGACCACGGTCATGCCCATCTCGTTGTTCAGCCGCTTGACCGTCTCCAGGATATTGTTGCGGCTCTGCGGGTCAATGCCCACCGTCGGCTCATCCATAATCAACAGTTCGGGGCGGTGCATGAGAGAGGCTGCGATGTTGATACGCCGCTTCATGCCCCCGGAGTAGGTCTCGATCCGCTCCTTCTGCCGGTCGGTCAGGGAGACGATTTCGAGCGCCTCGTCCACCCGGGCCTGCAACTCCTTGCCGGTCAGGCCGTACATCTGCCCCCAGAACAGGAGGTTCTCCCGGGCGGAGAGGGTCGGGTAGAGGGCGATATCCTGGGGGACGACGCCCATGATCTGCTTTACCTTCATGGTCTGCTGGGCAACGTCGATCCCCTTGACACGGATCTCGCCTTCGGTGGGCCTGAGCAGCCCGCAGATCATGGCGATTGTGGTCGACTTGCCTGCGCCGTTGGGGCCGAGCAGGCCGAAGGTCTCGCCCTGCTTCACAGAGAAGCTGAGCCCCCGGACTGCCTCTGTCTGTCCAAACCGCTTCACCAGGTTCTTCACTTCCAGCATGGTGCGGTCACGCTCCTCACGCATTCGTTGGCCTCGCATGGTCTCAGTCTACAAGAGCATGCGGCCCAGCACACGTGCCGGACCGCATGAGGGGGCCATGCCAAAAGTCATGTTCTTGCACCGCCGCTACCATGACCCCGACCGGGGCTGGGAGTACTCTCAGGTGCGGGTGCGCCTCCCGGCGCCATGGTGGTAAAGCTCGTCGGGCGATGGGCGGGACCAGGACGATCTGGTGAAGAGCAGGCCGCCAATGGCGACGAACAGGAGAGCCTCTGCGACGAACCCTTCGACGAGGTCATGAAGGCCGATCCAGTTCCCGCGCAGGAAGCCGTTGAGCAGGTAGAGGACCACGAGAGCCCCGGCATAGAGGAGGATTCGGTACTGGAGCCGCAGGCCGCGGCTCGTCACCCGGGTGAGGCCCCAGTTGATCAGCTCCGGCACCACTGCCAGCACCACCACGGTGATCAGCTTGATCCAGTCCACTCTTGCTCCCTCCCTACGCGATGCTATCTCATAGACTCGCCAGAAGGCTCGAATCGTTCGGTCACTTTTCGGGGGTTCTGGGCGCTCTACCCCAGCCCGTGGCGCACGGCCCAGAGGGCCGCCTGGGTCCGGTCCCGGAGCCCCAACTTGTCGATCACGCTGGAGACGTGGTTCTTGGCCGTCCCCTCGGTTATGAAGAGCGCCTCCGCGATCTCCTTGTTGGAGTACCCCTGACCCAGGAGCCTCAGTACCTCGACCTCCCGCTCGGTCAGATCCCCGAGGGTCACGGGGGCACTCGCCGGTGCTGAGGAGACCCGGCGCCCCAGTTCGGCCACCACCTTGGCTGCGATTGGAGGCGGCATGATCACCCCACCCGATTGCACCTTTCGGACAGCCGCTGCGATCTCCTCAGCAGGCAGGTCCTTGGTCAGGTAGCCGGAGGCCCCCTCCATGAGCGCGTCCATGACGAGTTCATCGTCGTCGAAGGTGGTCAGGATCAGGACCTTGGTGCCCGAAAGCGCCTGCCGGACAGCCCGTGTCGCCTCCACCCCGTTCATGCGGGGCATGCGGATATCCATAAGAATCACGTCGGGCTGTTGCTGCAGCGCCACCGCCAGCGCTTCCTGGCCGTCGCCTGCCTCGCCTACCACGGTCAGATCGGGCTCCAGGGAGAGCAGGGTCCGCATGCCGTCACGCATTAGCCGCTGGTCATCTACCAACAGGACCCGGATCATGAGACCGCCTCCTGGTTGATCGGAACCGTCACCCGAATGGTGAGGCCGTGCTCCTCTGGTTCATACCGGATCGAGCCGCCGAGCGATTTCGCTCGCTCCGCCATGGAGCGCAGGCCGACACCGGGCTCCATGGAGAGGGGTGGGGCGCCATCGTTCCGGATCAGCATCTCCAGCCCTTCCGGTGTCCGGCGCAGCTCCCCGCGGACCGCCTTGGCGTCACCGTGACGGTGGGCGTTGGTCATCGCCTCCTGGAAGATCCGGTAGAGCTGTTCGACCCGCTGCGGGTCGGGGGGCAGCGCCTTCACGGCTTCATCGGCCGAGATGGTGACCTGGATCCCCGTGGCGGCGCCGAAGTCACGCCCAAGCCGGATCAGGGCCTCCAGCTCGGAGGCCTGACCCAGACCGGCTGGGTGGAGCGCACGGACCGCCTGACGGGTCTCAAGCAGGGCCTGCCGGGCCATCTCCTCGCAGCGAACCAGGCTGTCCGTCGCCTGTTCCGGTGAGCGCTCCATGAGCCGCCGGGCGGCCTGGATTTGGACAACAAGCGTCGTAAGGCCATGGGCAACCGAGTCGTGGATCTCGCGGGCCAGCCGCTGCCGCTCCTCCAGAACCGCCATCTCCTGCTGGCGGGCGGCGGACTCCTGCAGTTGCCGGTGCGCCCGTTGCAGGGCGGCCTGGGAGGACTCGACCTCCCGCAGCAGCTGCTCGGATCGCTCCTTCTCGTCCTGCAGGTTTCGGACCAGGGCCCCGACGGCACCGGCGAAAAGGTGGAAGGAGCCGAAGACGGCGATGTTGAGGAAGATGTACAACCCGATCTCGTTCCACCATTCCGGTATGGCGGAGAGCAACCAGGCCGCGGTGGTGATGATCGTCCCCGCCCGCCACCACTTCGGCTCCAGCGCCATGAAGACGCTGACGAAGAGGACGGAGAAGACCGCCATCATCGGGCCGCCTGGGTCGAGAAGGCCCACCGCCAGGTTCAGGGCTGCACACCAGATCAGCTCGACCGCGAAGAGATGCGTCTTCCACCCACGGGGGATCGGAATCCAGCCGACCGTCATGGCCGAGGTGGTGACGAGGAAAGCGGCGCTGACGACGTAGAGGGCGCTCGTAGCGGTTGAGGGCGCGGTCATGAGGTAGAAGAGGTGAATGAGGAAGAAGAAGCCCACCCGGGCCAGGGAGAGGAAGTTGAGTGGCATGATCGTCGCCTCCTGACTCTGCGGGCCCAGATTCGCCGGGGAGCAGCGGAATCCCTTGGCCCATAAGTACTGGGCAAATGGAGGGGGAGGACGAGTGAGTCGCCCTCCCCGGCGTCGGCGGTACTAGAGCGAGCGCATCGCGTGGAAGACGCCAGTGTCAAGCTTCGCCTTCAGCGCCTTGTCATAGGTTACATCGTACTGCGGGTTGGCGGTGATCTGGCCGCCCCAGAAGGTGATATTCCGAACCGCCTGGACCTGCACCTCGGCGATGCCCAGCTTCAGGTTGACATCCTTCACTTCATCGGCGATGATCCGGGCGGTGCCCTCGATCGAGTGGCAGGCGCCGTGCGCCATGACCGTAAGCAGGACCCGCCCGTCGGCCCGGATATTCGCCATGACCCGGCCCCTGGCATCGGCGGCCAGACGGAGTCTCCCGCTGTCCACGGCAACGACCCAGGTGATCAGGTTGTTGGTCGGCCCCCCGGTTTCGCTGTCCAGCGTGGTGACCAGAACCAACTGCGGCCCCTGCAGAAACTCGACCAACTCGGCGGAAAGCAGCTTGGGCACCTCGCTTGTATTCCCCACAGAAGATCCCCCTCCAACTCCGTAATTGCTCTCATTTTACCATAACCGCCGGCCTGTTGTTGCCGGGTGGTCCGGGATTGGTTGAGCGCAGGACCCGACCTTCCGCGTGCAGAATCTCTGCACCGAAGGGGGAACCTAATCCAATGGAGCAGATTCTGCGCATTAATATGAAGGAACTGACTGCGGCATACGAGCCGCTGCCCGAGGAGTACCGGCTGCTGGGCGGCCGGGCGCTGACCGCGCAAATCGTGGCGGCTGAGGTGGAGCCCACCTGCGATCCGCTTGGTCCGCAGAACAAGCTGATCCTGGCACCGGGGCTCCTCTCGGGCACGGTGCTCTCGTCATCGAGCCGGATCTCGGCGGGGGCCAAGTCGCCGCTGACCGGGGGGATCAAGGAGTCCAACGCCGGCGGGAACACCGGCTGGCGGCTGGCCCAGCAGGGGATTCGGGCGGTGATCGTGGAGGGGCAGCCCGAGCCGGGCGCCTGGCATATCGCCGTGATCGGCAAGGGGGAGTGCCGGCTGGAGCCTGCGGGCGATCTGGTTGGCCTGGGCACCTACGACACGGCGGCCCGCCTCTTTGAGCGCTACGGCAAGAAAGCAGCCCTGGCCCTGATTGGCCCGGCCGGGGAGCAACGGCTGAACGTGGCCGGGATCTGCAACACCGACCCCGAGGGGCGGCCCACCCGGATCTGCGCGCGTGGGGGCATGGGCGCTGTCATGGGTGCGAAGGGGCTGAAGGCGATCGTCGTGCTCGACCCCGGCCCTGGCGCCTCGCCCGAGATGCTCGACCTGCCGCACTGGCGGGAGCACTCCAGGCCCTACCTGCAGGAGTTGCGGACCAGCCCGGCTATCGCCCGGTACCGGGAGTTCGGCACGGCGGCGACCCTGGAGGTGGTCAACAAGCTCGGGGGCCTGCCGATCCGGAACTTCGCGCGGGGACAGGACCCGGCGACCGAGGCGATCACCGGCATGCGTATGGCGGAGATTATCAACGAGCGCGGCGGCGTGCCGTCGCACTCCTGCATGACCGGTTGTACGATCCAGTGCTCGAATGTCTGGGTGGACCCGACGGGCAAGGAGGTCGCCAGCTCCATGGAGTTTGAGACCAACACCCTCCTGGGCGCCAACCTCGAGATCTTCAATTTCGATGCGATCGCCCGGTTCACTCGGGAGTGCAACGATCTGGGCATTGACACGATCGAGACCGGCGGGGCGATCGGTGTGGCCATGCAGGCTGGTCTGCTCACCTTCGGTGATGTGGATGCGGTCATGGACCTCTTCCGCCAGATCCGCCACGGGAGTGTCCTGGGCAGGTTGATTGGCGCCGGCGCCACCACCGTGGGCCGGGTGCTCGGGGTGCGTGAGGTCGCAGCGGTAAAGGGGCAGGTCATGGCTGCCTATGACCCGCGGGCGATCAAGGGCAACGGGGTCACCTACGCCACCAGCCCCATGGGTGCCGACCACACCGCTGGCAACACGATCGGGGCGAAGGTGGACCACCTGGATCCCGCCGGGAAGGTGGCGATCAGCCGCGAGATTCAGATCGTGGCCACCCTGCTGGACATGCTGGGCTACTGCAACTTTGCTCGAGCGGTCTACGCCGCCACGGCGGCCGACATGGCCGAACTCATGCGGGCCCGCTTTGGGGTAGCGCTCGATGATCAGGCCATGAGGCGGATGGCGGTGGAGACGATCCAGACCGAGATCGGCTTCAACCGGCGGGCCGGGCTGGGGCCGGAGACCGACCGGCTCCCCGAGTGGATGCGGGAGCAACCCCTGCCGCCCCACAACACCGTCTTCGATGTGCCCGATGAGGAGCTGGACCGCATATGGGCGGAGGCGTGACGATCCACCTGGAGGTCTACCTCCCCTTCCGGGGGGAGCGCCGGTGGGCAGGCCGGATGGACCTGCCCACCGGCCTGACAGTAGGCGAGCTGGTGGATCACCTCGGTCTGGCGGAGCGGGAGCTGGCAGTCCTGGTCAACGGGCGGTACAGACCGCCGGAGACCCCACTGCAGGCGGGCGACCAGGTCGCGGTGCTGCGCCAGGCAGAAGGCGGCTAGAGGCATAAACTGACGGGCTCTCTGGATAAGCTGTCTGGGTGGGGCGATTCGCCAGGAGTGTTGAGAACCGATCTCATTGATATCCAAACTCATCCAGGAAAAGCGGGGCTGAACCCTTGACGCGTATGCAATTGCGCGGGTATCCTAGTAGTGTCTAATGATCCTTTTGGATTATGGTATGGTGAACTTCCAGCATGATCATTGTCGGCGGCAACGCTGACTCCATCATGAATCCGCCTTGAAGGAGGAAAACGTCCGTGGCCGTTAAGATCATCGACACCTGCATCTCCTGCGGCGCCTGCGAGCCCGAGTGCCCGAATGAGGCCATCTCCCCCGGCGATACCATCTATGTGATCGATCCGGAGAAGTGCACCGAGTGCTATGGCTTCTATGGCGAGTCCCAGTGCATCTCGGTCTGCCCGGTTGAGTCCATCATCCCCGACGAGGATCATCCCGACACCGTCGAGAGCCTGGTGGCGAAGTTCCAGAAGATCCATCCCGGCGCCGACCTCAAGAACACCGATTCCTGGGTCAAGCCCGGCTAATCGCTCCGATCATAACGCAAGGAACGGCCTTTCGGCCGTTCCTTTTTTGTCTGGAAGCGGCCGAAAGGCCGCTTCGCCTGGCTATGCCTCTGCGAGATGAACCGACGACGGGGCAGGCCTGCCGATATGGTACCCCTGGGCGAAGTCCACGCCGATCTCCCGCAGCATCGCCATGGTCGAAGCATCCTCCACGAACTCCGCAATGGTTCGCCGCCCAAGCCCGCGGGCGGTCTCTACCAGGGCCCTCACCACCAGTTGGTCGGCCCGATCATGGCACAGGTTCTGAATGAAGCTTCCGTCTATCTTCAGGTAGTCGATTGGCAGGTGCTTGAGGTAGAGGAACGAGGCGAATCCAGAGCCGAAATCGTCGAGGGCGAAGCGGCAGCCGATCTGCTTGAGCGTCTCCACGAACTCCTTGGCTTTGGTCATGTCGGAGATCGCTGAGGTCTCTGTGATCTCCAGGATCAGGCTGGTCGGGTCCACCCCTGTAAGGGTCAGTTCGCGCTGAATGGTGGGGAGCAGGAGCGGGTCCGAGAAGGCCATGCCGGAGAGGTTGACCTCGAGCGAAATACCGCCCCCCTGGCGTTGCCACTGGGACAGCAACTGGATCGCTCTACGGACCACCCAGCGGTCGATCTCGTGGATCAGGCCAGACCGTTCTGCCGCCGAGATAAAGGCTCCCGGCATGATGATCTCACCTGTCTCACTGGTGATTCGCAGCAGCGCCTCATACTGGCTGACCCGGTCTGTGGCGAGGTTGAGGATCGGTTGGAGAAAGAGGGCGAAGCGGTCGTTGGCCAGTGCGTCCAGGATCCTCTCCTTCGCTCCCATGCGAGACTCGGTCAGGCGGCGCTCCATGTCGGAAGGCTTAAAGACCTGGTACCGGTTCCGGCCCGCCGCCTTGCCCTGGTACATGGCGATATCTGCCCGTGCCAGTAGCTCTTCGGCTGTCACCCCGTGATCGGGGAAGATCACGACTCCGACGCTTCCCGTCACGCGCACCGGGCGGCCCTGGACGAGGAGCGTGTACTGGCTGATGCCCTTGACCACCGCCTGGGCGGCGGTGAACGCCTGCTCAGGGGCGGCCTGTGGCAGGAGGATCGCGAACTCATCGCCGCCGAGACGTGCGACCGAACTGCCCGCGGGGAGGCCCCGCTGAACCGCTCGGGCGATCCCGCACAGCAGTTGGTCACCGGTGCTGTGGCCGAGCAGATCGTTGATATCCTTGAAGTCGTCGAGGTCCAGGAAGAGGAGGGCACCCTGGGTGCCGTTCTGCTGCGACAGCGCGACCGCCGCCGTCAACTCCTCTTGAAGCGCCCTGCGGTTCAGCAGATCGGTCAGCTCGTCGAAGTGGGCCATGTGGACGAGCCGCTGCTCGTTCAGGCGGCGCTCGTGAATGTCCTGCACATGGCAGAGAATGTAGACGGGATCGCCGGTTTCGGAGCGCACCAACGAGACGGTGAGCTGAATCCAAAACCAGTGACCATCGGCATGGAAATACCGCTTCTCGATCTGGTATCCGTTCGTCTCGCCAGCGATCGCACGCTTGAGCAGTGGAAGCTCGCGCTCCAGGTCGGAGGGGTCGGTCAGGTCCTCCCACCGCACGGAGGCCAACTCTGCGGGCTCGCGCCCCACCATGCGGCAGAGGGCCTGGTTGACCATGAGCCACTCCCCGTCTGGGGTGGTAACCGCCATGCCCACCGGCGACTCATTGAAGGCGACACGAAACCGGGTCTCACTGGCTCTCAGTACCTCCTGGGCCCGCCGCAGGTCGCGCACGTCGCGTGCCAGCACGGCGGCGTAGCCGCCCGCGTCAGAGTGGGGGAGGGGTACGACCACCTGCGAGACAGGAACGCTCTCGCCCGAGGCGGTCCGCCATCGGGCCTCCTCCTTGCGGGGCGCACGCTGCGGGGGTGCCCACGGGGTCGGACTGGGGTGGACGAGGATATCGGTGTAGTGGATCTGTTCGATTGGCGCATCGGACTCCAGGCCCAGCATCCGCCGGGCGGCGGCGTTAAGGAATGTGGCCCGTCCCGCTTGATCCAAAATGGCGACCAGGTCGGGGGTCGCGTCAATCATGGCGCCCAGCTGGGCGAGCCGGCTGTGCGCACGTGCATGGCTGATCGCCACAGCCGCCTGGCTGCTGACCGCCTCCACAAAGGCGATGTCGCGTGGGGTCCAGCGGCGGGTCGACCGGCACTGGTGGAAGCTCATGACCCCGAGAATCTGCCCATTGGCGATGAGTGGCGCCGAGAGCCAGGAGCGGGCCCCCAGGGTCGCCAGGATCGCCAGCGGTTCAGCCAGGGTCGGATCTGGGACGACGGAGACATCATCGATCGCGATGATCGCTTGCCGGTGGGCGGCAAGCAGGAGCAGGTTCATCGGGAGCGTCTCCGTGCCCGCAAGCGGACCGATCCCTTCTGCCGTTGACTCCACCAGGATTGGATACGACCCGTCTGACCCTCTCAGCCGGATCAGGCAGCGGTCAACGTTAAGGGCGCGGGCCATTTCGGTAACGGTGGTGTGAAGCGTCTCGTCCAGCCGGAGTGACTGCCGAATGGCGGCGCCGATCTGGTCGATCAGCTCCATTTGGGTCACCTGATTGGCCAGCGTCTCGCTGGTCTCCCGCAGCCGCAGGAGTGAGCGGTTGGCATCTGCCGCCATGCGAATGCCCACATAGGCTGCGAGGGCCAGAAAGGTGCCCTTCACCAGCACGAGGCCCAGGACGGTCGTCCACGGGCGATAGCCCAGGAGCCCAGCACCCACCTGTGAGAGGATCAGGACGATCGCACCCAGGAGCAACATCTGCCAGCCGGTCCTGGCGCCCTGGACCCGCGCCGCCACGGCTGGAATCACCACGAGCGGCACGAGAAACGAATGGCCCATGGGACCGGGATCGATCAGGATCAGGCCGCTGGTCAGGGTGAGAAAGAGCAGGTGGATGATCACCCGCCGGTCCGCAGAGCCGAGCAGACGTCCGATGAGATAGACCAGGCTGTTGTAGGCGATCAGGGTGATCACGAGCACGTGGGCCAGGAGGGGGGAGGCCACCGATTTGACCCCCCCGATTGCGGAGAGCAGGACCACAAGGACGGCGGAGCCCCAGATCCAGGTTTCCACGAGCCGCTCCATGAAGGGCGCCTCATCGCCGGGGGCCAGGCGCCAGTTCGACCGGGCCCCCACACCCAGGATCACCAGGCTCACAGCCGACCAGATCACCATGCCAGACCAGACGCCGGTGGCTATCCAATTGTAGGTCAGTGCGAGCGCCGGAATGGCCACAACCACCCGGATCGGAAATGGCAACCCGCCCCGGTAGAGGAGGGGGGCGGCCAGAACGATCGCCCCGGCCACGATCCCTCCGACACCAAGCGGGGCCTGAATGGGTAGCACCGGGTAGTAGGTGACGCTGGGGAACAACTCAGGGACGAGCAGGAGCATCAGCCCGGAGGAGAGGGTCGCCCAGCCCATGACCATCTCGGAGAGGTCGATTCGCCCGTCACCTTTGGGTAGCCATGGGGCAATGATAAGGGCGGTCGCCAGCGGGCCGTAGACGAGGGTACCGGTCCAGACATGTGCATAGGTCAGACCGACGGTCAGGGCCAGCAGTGGGGCGGCGGGCACGATCACGAGCAGCCGCATGAGCCACGGCTTCAGGCTGTACCGTAGGGCTATGAGGAGCAGGATCCCGCCCAGGAGAAATCCGGTGGACATGAGCGGGAAGATCGGCTGCAGGAGCAGGTAGACATTCGGGTTAAACTGGTCGGGCACGGCGTAAATGGCGATTCCGATCAACAGCTCGACAGTGGCGACCACCGCGTACAGACGAAGTGCGCGTGGCGTTCGCATGGGCCGTTCCCTCCAGTCGTCAGGCTAGTCGGCGGCGTGGGAGGGCTAGATCCGGAACTGGGAGACCTGGGCCTGGAGCCCTTCGGCGACCTGGGTGAGGCTGTTGGCTGCGGAAGCGACCTCTTCAGCTGAGGCGGTCAACTCTTCGACGGTGCTGGAGACATCTTCAGCCGCGTCGGCGTTGCGGGTGGCGGTCTGGGTGACACGGTCCATCGCCTTCATGACCTGGGCGGTGGAGGCAGCCATCTCCTGGGTGGCGGCAGTGTTCTCCTCGGTGACCGCAGCCACCGCTTGGAAGACCTGCACCACCTCGGTGGTGTCGGAGCGGACCCCTTGCGTCGTCCGGGAGATCTCCTGAACGCCGCTGGTCGCATGCAGGACAACCGTCAGGATCTGCTGGAGCGCCGCACCTGCATCGACAGCGAGCCGGCTGCCCTTCTCGACCTCCAGGGTGCCAGACTCCATGGCGTGGACCGCCTCTGAGGTACCGACCTGGATGTTGGCGATCAGGCCGGAGATCTCGCGCGTCGCTGTCGCAGAGCGCTCCGCCAGGCGCCGCACCTCCTCGGCAACCACGGCAAATCCACGGCCATGCTCGCCGGCGCGTGCGGCCTCGATCGCCGCGTTCAGCGCCAGGAGGTTGGTCTGCTCGGCGATGCCATTGATCACCTCGGTGATCTCGCCAATCTGGGCAGAGTACTGCTCCAGGCTGCGGATCTTGCTGGCCGACTCGGCGACCGCAGCCTCAATCCGCTTCATGCCCTCGACCGATTGCTGGACGACGACCGCACCGGTCTGCGCCGTCTTTGCCGCCTCACCCGCCTGGCTGGCGACCGCCCCCGCGCTGGAGGCGACATCGTCCATGGCGCGGGCGACCCGGCTTAGCAGGTCGGAGGCCCTGGCCACCTCGGCGGCCGAGGTCTGCGACCCCGTCGCAATCTGGTGGATCGTCTGCTGCAGCTCCTCCATGACCCGGTGCACCTCGACCGCGGCGGCGGACTGCTCCGTCGCGCTAGCCGAGACCTGAGTGGCAGCGCTGGCGGCCGTCTCCGACGCCTGGGCCGACTGCTCGGAGGTGGCGGCCAACTCTTCCGATGAGGCCATGAGCGTGCGCGAGGTCTCGGTCACCCCTGTGACCAGGTCTCGCAGGTGCTTGACCATCTGGTTTACCGCGGTGGCCATGTCACCGATCTCGTCCTTCGTCCGGACCACCAACTCGGGGACTCGCAGGTCGCCCTGAGCGAGGCTGGTGGCCACCGCCACGACCTCAAGCACCGGGCGAGAGATCAACTGGGACAGCCATAGGGCGATCAGAATGCCGATCAGCGCGGCGGCGGTACCGACCACCAGACTTGCCGTGCGGGCCGATTTCGCGGCGGCCTCCGCCTGGGTGGTAAACTGGGCACTCAACCGGTCTCCGAGTTCCAGCATGCCGTCCGAGGCGGTGATCGCCTTGGTCAGGATCGGCTGCAACTGGTTGGTGAGTATATACGAGGCCTCTTCGGGGGTCAGGTCGGTCCGGCTGAATACTCCCCGTGCCAGCTCTTCGAAGCTAGCCGTGCTCTCTATGACCTGCTTGAGGAGGGCCTGCCCCTCCGCGGTCTTCGTGCCTGCCCGTTGGATCTCCAGGTCGCTGGCCACCTCCTTGGCCGCCGCGTTGAAATCCTGGATATACTGCGGATCACGCGTTACCAGGTAGCTGCTTACGGCCCGGGCCTCATCGAGAATCGATCCCTCGATCTGCTGCGACCGGATAATCACGCCCTTCACCCGCCCGGACAGGTCGGCATACTTCGTGGTGGCCTGGTTCAGCCCATTCGCCCCGACAAACGCTACAACCCCGAGCAGGAGAACAACCAACAGAAAGCCCCCGAGAAGCCGCCCACGAATCGTGATTCGCATGCCAAATTCCCCCTAATTATGTACCAATAAGTGCACGTGCAGAGGAACAGGTTCTCTCTCTCCGGCGGGCAATGAGAACAGCTCCCTCAATGGGGGGGAGCGGGGGTGTGGGTGTGATCACCTCCCGTTTCGGTGGCACAGCCGGCATGAGGGACAAGTCCCCGGTAGCCCTGTAACTTTGCGACCCCGCCTTTCGGCGGGTGTGCCGGTTCGCCCGGTATGGATAAGTAGTATCTATAGCCTATCCTATTCCGGGTACCAAAGTACCATCAATACCACCTTCAATGTATTCCGGGAATGATAAGGAAATATGATTGCCTCCGTTCGATTTTACGAAACCAAAAAGATATCTCTTGATGGGAGCGGATGGGACGCCGGTTTCGTCTATGGCTCTAGCAAGGCCGTGCAAAGGGGGAAGCGAATGGAGACCACCATGGAGAGGGGCTGCGCTGCCCGAGAAGAGGTGAGCCTGGAGGGGCTGATCGATGCCTACGGCGACGGGGTGCTGCAATTGGCCTACTTCTACACGAACGACCGGGGGGTGGCGGAGGATATCTTCCAGGAGGTCTTCACCCGGGTCTACCTCAACCTGAACCGCTTTCGGGGGGAGGCCAGCCCCAAGACCTGGATCTACCGGATCGTGGTCAATCTCTGCCGCGACCGCTTCCGCTCCTGGGCGGTTCGCCGGGTGATGCTGGTGGGGGAGGAGGTCCTCGGGGTCCTGCTGCCGCCGCATCCGGCGGTGGATGATGAGGTCCTGGCGGAGGCGGAGAAGGGGGCGCTCCTGCAGGCGATCACTGACCTGCCGCTTCCCTTCCGGGAGGTGACGCTCCTCTACTACTACGAGGAGATGGAGACGCCCGAGGTGGCTCGCACCTTGGGCTTGAGCGAGGGGACGGTCCGCAGCCGGCTCTACCGGGCGCGGCTGAAGCTGAAGCAGGTGCTGGAGGGAGGGGCAGCGCATGAGTGAGAGTGAGCGGCGGGTGACCGGGCTGCGCGAGTACGCAGAGGGCAACCTCTTCGCCGACTGGAGGGTGACGCCACCCCTGAGAGAACGGGTGAGGGAGCGGGTGCGGCAGGCGGGGGAGCGTCGGCGCTCCCGGGCATGGCTGGCGCCCGCAGCGACTGCGATCGCCGGCCTGGCCCTCTTCGCCCTCCTCGGGCGGGTAGTTGGTGGGATGGTTGGCGAGGTGAGTCCAGCGGCGAAGGGCTCCTCCGCGCAGGTGCCGGACCGGATTCGGCCCGCTGCAACGGCGAGCAACGGGCCGGTGCTCGAACTGGATCGCCTCCAGTTCACGGTCCAGGTAGCCGACGAGGCGGGGGCGCCAGTGAAAACGACCACCGCCTACTCCATGCTCGACGCTGACACTCACGGGAACAGCGTGGGGGCGGCATCGGTGGATGTGGTGGGGGTTGAGGTCCAGCCGGGAAAGAAGCTGATTCTGAACGGCGACTATACCGTGAAGGTGAGAGAGCTGCAGCCGGCGCTCGCCGCCCTCCAGCAGCTGACCGCAGCGCGCGGCGGCTACGTGGCGGAGATGACGGTCAACCGGGGCGATAACGGCTCCGCCGCCGCACGAGTCGTTCTGCGGTTGCCCGCTGAGCGGTTCGGCGAGGCGGCGGACGCGGTGGATCAACTGGGCGAGGTGGAGCGGCAACAGGTCTGGAGCCAGGACGTGACCGACCAGTTTATTGACAACGAGAGCCGCCTGAAGGTCCTGACCGAGCACGAGCAGAAGCTGCAGGAGTTGGCGCGGACCGCTGCCAACTTCGACGACTGGCTCCAGCTGGCCAAGCAGATCAACGAGACCCGGACCCAGATCGAGGCGCTGCAGGGCAGGCTGAAGCAGTTGGCCAACCAGGTGGAGTACTCCACCCTGAATATCGCACTGGTGCAGCCGGCGCCCGGCCAGGAGTCTGTCGCCGTCGCGGCGGGGCAGGGGATCGGGGCGCAAATGGCCGGTGCCTTCCGGGAGTCGGTGGGGCTGCTTGGTGGTCTGGCGCGGTGGACGCTGGTAGGCCTCTCCGCTGCCGCTCCGTTCCTCCTGCCCGCCGGGCTGGTGGGCGGGGTGGTATGGCTCGGCTTGCGGCGCCGGCGGAAGGCGTAGGCCCGCGGTTACTCCACCCGGCGCCGCTCCGGGATCATGAGCGATGCCAGCACGGAGATCATGATCACCGAGAGGACTACGCCCAGCGAGACACCGACCGGCAGGTGGTGGCCGAATGGCGTGGCCAGCATCTTCGCACCGATAAAGGCGAGGACGACCGCCAGGCCGATCTTCAGGAAGCGGAATTTGTGGATGATGCCTGCCAGCAGGAAGTAGAGCGCCCGCAGGCCGAGGATCGCGAAGACGTTGGAGGTCAGAATGATAAACGGGTCGGTGGAGACGCCCATGACCGCCGGGATCGAATCGAGGGCGAAGAGCAGATCGGTCGCCTCCACCATGACGATCGACATGCCCAACAGGGTGAGCATTCGCCTGCCGTTCTGGGTGGTGATAATCTGGTTGCCATCGAAACCGGGGTGGATGGGGATCACCTTGGCGGTCCATTTGTAGATGGGGCTCTCGGCGATCTCACCCTCATGCCCGCCACCCTTGAGCATCTTGAGGGCGGTGACGATCAGGAAGATGCCGAAGATCGGCAGCAGCCAGGTGAACCGCTCCACCAGACCGACGCCCAGGAAGATCAGGATCGCCCGCATGATGATCGCCCCGATGATTCCCCAGGCGAGCGCCCGGTGCTGCAAGCCGCCGGTGATGCCGAAGAACTCGAAGATCATGGCGATCACGAAGATATTGTCCACACTGAGCGCCTTCTCCAGGGTGTAGCCGGCCAGGTATTGCATCCAGAGTTCGGCACCATACTGCCAGTAGACGTAGCCGCTGAAGGCGAGGGCGATGGCGACCCAGGCGACCGAGGTCCAGGCGGCCTCCTTCAGGCCGATCTCGTGGTCGTCCTTGTGGAGCACGTAGAGGTCGAGCCAGGTGGCAATTGCGACGAAGGCCAGAAATCCAACCAGTTCAACGCCATGTGTACCGAACACGTGCGACTCCTCCTTGACAGAATAGGATGCCCAGGCGGCGCGAAAAGCGGACGCCATTGTGGGGGAGGGGGCACGTTGGAAATGATCGGGCCGCAGGGAAGGGCATTCCCTGCGGCCCTCCGCTCATTGGTGGACCGAAGTGGCAGGGCGACGTTTCCGCCCACGCGGCGCACCGCATTGCCGTGGCTTCATTCGGTCAGTTTTTCCCATGGCATGCCGGAACGTACGTGGGGATAATGTGACCGAGAGGCTGCGCGGGAGCAACAGGCACTGTGACATTGGGCGATGAGTCCAGCTTTTCGGCCGGGGTGGTGGGCAATCGCGAGGGGTTTCGGGGGGTTCGGTCAGTTTTTTCCGTACTGCGCGTGTCTGGTGGCGGGCAGAAACTGACCCAAAGACAGCCGCTCGGGGGGAGTTGGAGCGTGATCGCCGGACAGGACGGCAGCGTTCCAGCAGGGCGCAGGCGGCGCCTACTGTGGGGCAACCGTCCAGGTGCTGGACCCGTGTTGGACCCGTGCTGGACCTGACATGGACCCGTGCTGGACCCGACATGGACCCGACATGGACCCGTGCTGGACCCGACATG